>Ga0136643_10002821_pt1 | contig 22908 bp, 20 predicted proteins | sample TergutLab28metaG_FD_96883 | JGI IMG/M metagenome (GOLD analysis project Ga0136643, IMG submission 96883) | Labiotermes labralis P1 segment gut microbial communities from Petit-Saut dam, French Guiana - Lab288 P1 (version 3) (version 3) | ecosystem: Host-associated > Arthropoda: Insects >... | reverse complement strand
TACTTGACCGCGGCTGTGGGTTCGGCTTTTTCTTAGCATTTTATCAGCTCCCTTCGACCTTAGTATATCATTAAACCCTGTAAACGCATAGCGCTTACAGGGTTTGTCTTCAGCCTGAAGCGGCGCATACGCGCCGTTTTTTATGATATTTATTTGATTGAACTTTTTTAAAAAGTTTGTGAGGTTTGGGGCGAAGCTCCAAGGCATTATGTCCATATCCGAAAAAGCTTGACATTCAATACCATAAGTGGTATCATTTTTAAACAATCCCTACTAAAATAGTAGCGTATAAAACTTTAAAGAAAGCAGGTGTCCTTATGAAGCTCTCAACAAGAAGCCTCTACGGCCTAAAAGCTGTCGTGGACATCGCCGCCTGTGAGGATAATAAATGCATAAGCATTAAAACAATAGCCGACAGATGGAAAATATCTGAAAATTATTTGGAGCAGCTTATTATTAAGCTCAAAAAAGCGGGCATATTAAGTAGTGTACGAGGAGCTGGCGGCGGTTATCGTATGAAAATTTGTCCGTCGGAAGTTACTGTGGGTCAAATTCTTAATATTTTGGAGGGCTCACTTTTGCCGTCTCAATGCTTGGCGGATCCACCACCCACGCGGGGTGGCGGGAGTTATGCGCCTTGCGTCACCAGGGGCGTTTGGGAGAAGATACATGAAAGTGTGACTGATGTGGTCGAGTCCATAACGATTATGGATTTGGTTAATGAATATAAACAAGGCAATAGCTTGACACTATAGCAATTTTTTGATTCTTAGTCCGGCTTTGCGCTCTTAGTAATTTTTGTTTTTGTAGTCTCCTTGCATCGTCAAAAACTGCTGGATGCCAGAGATTTTTGATTCGCACCGCAGATAATAAAAACTGAAAATGCTAAGGTATGGAGCAAAGCCGGCAACCGTTAAAAAAATTGCGAAATGAAACGAGGATGATAGATATGTCTGATAAGACTATATATTTTGACAATGCGGCAACTACAGCTGTTCGGGACGAAGTTTTTAATGCGATGACTCCTTTTTTGCGTGAAGCATACGGGAATCCCTCAAGCCTATATAAAATCGCAAGAGAAGCAAAGAACGCTATAGAGAAGGCAAGAGAACAAGTCGCATCTGCCATCGGTGCATCGCCTTCAGAAGTGTTTTTCACAGGCTCGGGTACAGAGGCTGTTAATTGGGCGCTATTGGCGAGTGCATTTTCCAATATGGACAAAGGTAACCATATTATCACAAGTAATATTGAGCATCACGCTGTTTTGAATTCTTGCGCATATTTGGAGAAATACGGTTTTGAGGTGACATATCTGCCAGTTGACGAACATGGAATTGTGAGTGCATCTAAGCTCGAGCGCGCCATAAAGCCTGAAACGATTTTGATATCAATTATGTATGCCAACAATGAGATAGGCACCATTCAGCCAATTGCTGAAATTGGTGCGATTGCAAGGGAGCGAGGTATAATATTCCACACTGACGCTGTTCAAGCGATTGGACATTTACCTGTCGATGTTAAGACTGATAATATAGACCTTTTAGTATTATCGGCTCATAAACTTCATGGTCCAAAAGGGGTGGGCGCGCTTTATATTAGAAATGGCGTGAGAACTCCTGCCTTTATCCACGGTGGCGGGCAGGAAAGAGGAAGGCGTGCGGGTACTGAGAATGTGGCAGGCATTGTAGGTTTGGGAGAGGCTGTTCGGCTTGCGAGCGGAGAAATGGGCGTAAAGGTTGAGAAAATACGTAAGCTTCGCGATAAAATAATAAGTGAAATCCTGGAAAAGGTGCCAAACTCACAGCTCAATGGGCATCCAGAGAAACGTTTGCCCGGCAATGCGAGCATTTCATTCGACTTTATCGAAGGTGAGTCGATACTCCTTATGCTGGATATGAAAGGCATAGCGGCCTCAAGTGGCTCAGCTTGTACATCGGGTGCACTTAACCCGTCTCATGTATTGATGGCACTGGGCTTGCCGCATGAGAAGGCGCACGGCTCTGTGCGTATAAGCGTTGGCCGTTACAATACGGAAGAAGAAGCAGATAAGCTTATTGCTGAGATTGTGCCTATTGTTGAGAAGCTTAGGGCGATGTCACCGCTTTGTTAGATGCTTGACTAAAACCAGTCTGCTTGGCACTTACGGATAAAAAGGAGAGATCAAATGTACAGCGAAAAAGTAATGGATCATTTCGCAAACCCGAGAAATGTAGGAGAAATTGAAGGCGCAAGCGGTGTTGGCGAAGTCGGCAACATGAAGTGCGGCGATATAATGAAAATATATCTCTCCATCGAGAGTAATGTGATAACAGATGCCAAGTTCAAGACGTTTGGCTGTGGAGCGGCCGTAGCGTCTTCGAGCGTTGCCACTGAAATGATTAAGGGCAAGACGATTAGTGAGGCGCTAAAGGTGACGAACAAGCTGGTTGCTGAGGAGCTTGGGGGGCTGCCGCAGTCAAAGATTCATTGCTCTGTGCTTGCTGAAGAGGCTATCATGGCAGCACTGTGGGACTACTCCCAAAATGCAAGCATTGAAATAGAAGGCATTAGAGAGCCTGTGCATGACGATCATGAATAAGCGGGTACTAATTGCACTATCGGGTGGCGTGGACAGCTCCGTTGCAGCGCATATGCTGAAGGAGCAAGGCTATGACGTTATTGGCGCAACTATGCAGATTTGGCAAAATGAGAATGACTCTTGCTATATTGGTAGTAAGGGCGGATGTTGCGGCACAGAAGCTGTAGAGGACGCCCGCAAGGTTGCAGCGATGCTGGACATACCTTTTTATGTGCTGAATTTTAGGGATGTGTTTAAGAACCGGGTAATTGACTACTTCATAGATGAATACTTGCGCGGACGCACGCCGAACCCGTGCATAGCGTGTAATCGGTTCATCAAATGGGAAAGCCTTTTGTCAAAGGCTCTTTCTTTGGGTGTCGACTACATAGCCACGGGTCATTACGCAAAGATTGTTCGGTTGGAGAATAATAGGCTCACTATTCAAATGGACTTTGATAATCCAAAGGACCAGTCCTACGCTCTTTATAATTTGACTCAAAAGCAACTTGCACACACACTTATGCCGATAAGTGATATTCGTAAAGACGAGGTGCGCAGGATTGCTGCAGAGCTTGGGCTGGGCACGGCAGATAAGCCGGAAAGTCAAGAAATATGTTTTATCCCAGACAATGACTATGGAGCGTTTCTCGAAAAAAACGGATGTGATAATATTAAGCCCGGCGATTTTGTTGATGAGAGCGGATCAGTTATAGGGCGGCACAGAGGTGTTATTTACTATACTATCGGCCAGAGAAAAGGCCTGGGGGCTTTTGGTAAACCCATGTTTGTGAAGCAAATAAATATGGCCGACAATACAGTTATGCTGTCGGATAATAAGGGTGTATATTCTAGTCAGCTTGTGGTAGGCGATGTGAATTTTATGGGTATAGAGGGCATTTCGGAGGGTGAGTCACATGAAGTGCTTGGGAAAATCAGGTACGCCCATAAGCCTGCTAAATGCACGATTACTGCGACATATGACGGGCGTATAATCTGCACATTTGACAAGGCGCAGAGGGCGATAACGCCAGGTCAATCAGCGGTGTTTTGTGACTTATTGGGGCGAATTATTTGCGGTGGGGTAGTGGAGTAGTGCCTAGAAAATGGCAAAAATGAGTCTTTAACATGAGAAAGTGCAACTTTATAGTAGATCACCGTAAAATTATGTCATTGCGGGCTTGATCCGCAATTTCCATTCTATATAAGATTGTGAGTCAAGCCTGCAATGACGATACATGTAGCGGCGGCTATTTCCATTACGGAAACAGCCGCCGATTGTTATATTATAATCAATTAGTGAATCCACGAATTAAGTTGCACCACAAACGCTGATGCTGTCAATGCTGATGTGGCTATTGGAGTATGCCACGACGCATTGCTGATATTACCGTTTGGCACATACACCATTATTGGAGTGTTTCTGTTAAAGTTCGTATTACTCATATTGAGCCAATTGTAATTTGACTGCGAGTGGTTTTGATTAAAGTTATTAGATCGTTTATTTACAGCATATACATGCGATATCCAACTAGGCATGTTCATGCCGTTCACTGCATCTGCAAACTCTTCTACCATAGTTCGAGAATTTGCATTTGATGAGTCATAAATAAATATTACGAACGAATTGTTGTTACTGGTATTATAATAACGATTTCTTAAAGTGACAATGTTATAGTTTCTAAACACACTGCCGCTCGGAATATCGTTAAATTGAGAAGCGGTAGTAGTTATGTCGCTATTATCTATAAACTCGTTGATATAGCCGATTGCACGCTCTAGGCTTTCTGGCTGACGAGTGCGCATACGGTTTCTTTCACTATAAACCAAAATCATAAGCGGCAAATCGTCATAATCTCTATAATCGCTTAACCAAGAGATATTTCTATGGAAGTTTGGATGTCTATCTACGTCAAGGCCATAAACTCTAAACTCACGGTCAGCTGCAGCTGCTTTGATGAGAGGTACATAATGCGCAGAGTCACGCTCGGTTGAATCGTAGAGTACTAGTATGAACTCTTCTCCGTCGTCAATGAATCTTGCGATTTGTGAATCGGTACGATTTTGGAAGTAGGTAGTGTTTGAGAAGTCTCCGAACTCTATGCCTGTTTCTGTCCATGTGCGGAATCTTTCGAGTCTATCACGGAGTTGGTCTAAGTCTGTTGGAGCTTGAATTTGCCTAACATCATTTCTGCCATGAACAAAATAGATGGTAGGATCTTCAAACTGTGCTTCTCTAAACGTTTGCCATAACCAATTATTATCAGCGGCTCTGTTGTTAGTATTGGCCATGTCAACTCCGTAGACACGGAATCGAAGCTCTTGCGCTAAGTCCTGAATATTAGGAACAATAGCCTTGGAAGACTCAAGCGAGCTGTCATAAAGAACGAATACGAAAGGATTGTTGTTACTGTCTTGGTGCATACTGCGAACCGCACTTGAAGACATTATTCTAAAGTGGCTCGTGTTTGAAAAGTCACCGAAATTAGCTGGGCGATTATTGTTATTGTTATTGTTGTTGTTGTTTGGTGGCGTAGTTTCATTATTATTGTTTTCGTCGGCAGTAGGCGGAATAGCCGTTATAAAAGCGGTGCTTGTGCTTGGCACCCAATCAACAACAACACCTACTGTTTCGCCAAAAGCACGAATAGGGATATAGGTAAGGTTACCAACGAGCCTTGGCGCAACATCCAAAGTTCTAGTTCTGGAATCCGCTGCGAATTGGACTTCGCCCTGTGCATTACGCGTGAACGTTCCATAAGTTACAACAGAGTTGTCTATGTGCATTATGGAATATCTGTTGCCAAATAGGGTAAGGATGCGTCTAGTGTTTCCATCCCAGGTAACGGTAGCCCCCATAGCCTCTCCGAACTCTCTGAATGGTGCTAGTAAACGATCATTAACGTTGAGCATTTGGTTCACTGGAGTATAAGGAACATTGTTGATAATTATGGTGGCGTTGGCAGGAACCATTGCAGAAAGTGATGTTGGCACTAAAACAGCCGAAAGAGCCATTATGAGTGCAAGTAGCAGTGATATTTTTTTCAAAACAAAAAACTCCTTTCTTTGGTGAATATACTGGATTTGAGGTATCCAATTTTACCCATTTAATCATGATGATTTCATTATATATTAACTTGTCCAATTTTTCAACATTTAACTTGTTAAATTTTTACTAATATGTTAAAGTATTATTCGGTAAATCAACAGCGTTTAGATAGTGAAATTGAAAAAGTTTAGGTCAAGCGAAGCATTTTTCTGTAAGGCGGGGCTGGTCGGCAGCAGACTGTTGTCAATGCGAAAGATAGAGACGTGCTTTAGCACGTTTTCGTCAAAAACAAAAATCTTGAAATGCATTGCAGGAAAAGGACAAGTCTAACCGGATGAAGGAAACGACGGTGTAACTTCGGTCTCGCAGTTAGGGCTTTAAGAACTGTTTTTAAGTTCGATGATTATATAAAGTAGTTTAAGTCAACAAGCGACTTTAACTACCCTTTCTGAGTTCACAAAACGAACTCAGAAGCCTTGCACTTATACTTTTCGCATTGCAAAAAATATGAGTGCAAGAACGTTCGTTAAATTTAAACCAGCAAAACGATCAAGTTCGTTTAGACTGTTTTAATTTAACTCACTATAGGAGGCATATCGTGTTAAACAAAAAAACCATAGAGGATATCAGCTCTATCATATCAGGCAAGAAAGTGCTCGTAAGATGCGATTTTAACGTACCTAAGAGCAATGGTGTGATTAGCGATGATACGCGGATTGTAGCCGCAATTCCAACCATTAGAAAACTTTTGGACAGCGGTGCATGTGTTATTTTATGTTCTCATTATGGAAGACCGAACAATTGTGAAGCGGAATTTTCGCTTGCACCGGTCGCAAAGAGACTTGCTGAGTTTTTAGGGCAGGATGTGAAGTTTTTAGCTGATGATAGAGTGATAAGCGGCGAGGTTAAGAGATCCGTATCGGAACTTAATAGCGGAGACGTCGCACTTCTTGAAAATACACGTTTCAGAAAAGAAGAGTCTGAAAATTGCGAGGAATTTTCGAAAGACTTAGCATCTATTGCAGATGCTTTTGTAATGGATGCGTTTGGAGTTGCACACCGTGCGCATAGCTCGACAGTGGGTGTTATTAAATACCTTGACATAAGCGCTATTGGGTACTTAATGAAAAAGGAACTTGAGTATTTAGGCGAGGTTGTAAATAATCCTGAACGTCCGTTTGTATCAATTGTGGGTGGCGCTAAAGTTTCTGAGAAAATTAATGTTATTAATAGCCTGCTTGAAAAAGTGGATACACTTATAATAGGCGGCGGTATGGCCTATACTTTTATAAAGGCTATGGGTCATGAAATTGGAAGGTCTTTGCTCGAAGAAGACAAGCTTGATTACGCAAGGGAGCTTATGGAAAAAGCGAAGACAAGCAATGTACAGCTCCTTTTACCGACGGATACTGTGATAGCCGCCGAATTTTCTAATGACGCAGAATTTAGGAATGTACCGATTGATAAGATGGAAGCGGGCTGGATAGGGGTAGACATAGGTGAAGAGACTATAGCTACTTATTCAAATGCTTTGAAGGGCGCAAAAACTGTTGTTTGGAACGGGCCTATGGGCGTTTTTGAGATGGATAACTTCGCTATTGGGACTATGGAGATTGCGAAGGCTTTAGCAAATACTGGCGCAATAACAGTCATTGGCGGCGGAGATTCGGCTGCAGCGGTAACTAAGCTTGGCTATAGTGAAAAAATGAGCCATATTTCAACCGGCGGCGGCGCATCTTTGAAGTTTTTAGAAGGTACGGTTTTGCCGGGTGTATCCAGTATACAAGATAAATAAGCATTTTCACATACAATAGTCCAAATAATGTACTACAGAAAAATAGGCTATAGTAAGTGAAAAGTACTTTCCATAATAAATACAGCAACTAATCAAAATTATGGATGGCATGGAATGAAACAGCAATGGTATTTTATAATATTAATTCCAAATTAAGCACTAAGAAATTAAGAACTAGAATTAGTTTCATGATCATGGCAGAATTAAATTTTGTATGTTGCTCAAGGAGGGACAAAATGCGCAAGAAGTTGATTGCGGGAAATTGGAAAATGCATTTAAGCCCGACCGAGGCTTTTAATTTTGCAAAAGCCCTTGCGCCTAAGCTTACAAGCGATGCGGAAGTGGTTTTTTGTGTGCCGTTTGTTAGTATTTCCGCGGTTTTGACTGCAGTTGCGGGAACAGGTGTTTCTGTTGGTGCGCAGAATATGCATTTTGAAGATAAGGGAGCATTCACCGGTGAGATTTCGGCTGAGATGCTTTCAGATAGCTCTGTGCAGTACGTTATAATAGGCCATTCGGAACGCCGCCAGTATTTTGGTGAGACTGATCAGACTGTGAATAAGAAGCTAAGAAAAGCTCTTGAGAGCGGCCTGACTCCCATAGTTTGTGTGGGTGAGCAACTTTGCGAGCGGGAAGACGGCATAACTGTAGAAATTGTAAGAATGCAGATTAAGCGTGCGTTTCTAAATATTGAGACGGCAGATGCCGAGAAAGCTGTCATTGCGTACGAGCCGATTTGGGCTATAGGCACAGGTGAAACTGCGACAAGCCAGCAAGCCGAAGAGGTATGTGCGGAAATTCGTACGCTAATTGGAGAACTGTATGGTGCAGAGACTACGGAGAAAATTCGCATTCTGTACGGAGGCAGCGTGAGCGGGACGAATGCAGCGGAGCTTTTTGCCATGGAGAATATTGACGGTGGGCTTGTAGGCGGTGCGAGTTTGAAAGATGAGTTTGAGGCTATTGCGAAAGCGTAGTGCTCTAATGCCTATTCGTAAAAAGCAGATGAGTATTGAAAGCTAAGTTTTTTTTAACTGTTGTGGAAGGTGTTTACCTAGGTAGAGTGAGTGTTATGGTGGCTTGTGCACAAGTCGACTCAAATAAATGGCAAAGCCGTTTTTTGAAAGGGAGTTATATATGGAAAGAAAAAACATCGTACTGCTCATCTTAGACGGCTATGGACTAAGTGACGAAATTAGAGGCAATGCGATTGTGGCAGCTAAAAAGCCTAATTTGGACAAGTTGTTTAAGGACTACCCATGGAGCAAGGGATACGCATCCGGAGTTGATGTGGGCTTACCTCATGGGCAGATGGGTAATTCAGAGGTTGGGCATACCAATATCGGGGCAGGCCGAATTGTGTATCAGGACTTGACCCGCATTACAAAAAGTATTGAAGACGGGGGCTTTTTCCAAAACACTGCCCTGCTGGCTGCTATAGAAAATTGCAAAAAGCACCATTCCGCTCTGCATATTTGGGGGCTTACTTCGGACGGAGGCGTCCACAGTCATACGGATCACCTGTTTGCGCTGCTTGATTTGGCAAAAAACCATGATTTGGACAAAGTGTATATACATTGTGTTTTTGACGGCAGAGACACTGGGCCGAAGTCCGGCGTTACCTATCTGAGCCAGATGCAGGAAAAAATATCGAAGGTTGGAAGTGCAAAAATTGCTACAGTCCATGGACGTTATTACTTTATGGATAGAGACAATCGCTGGGAGCGAGTAGAGAAATCCTACAAGGCGCTTGTAGAGGGCTCAGGTGAAATGTTCGATTGCCCTATGGCGTATTTGCAAAAGTCCTATGAGGCGGGAGTTACCGATGAGTTTGTTGTGCCTTGTGTTATAACGGAAAATAATGCCCCTATTGCTACGGTTTCTGAAAATGATTCGGTTATTTTCTATAATTTTAGGCCGGATAGGGCTCGAGAGATTACCCGTGCGTTTGTTCAACCTGATTTTGATGGGTTTAGCCGCGAGAAGGGCTTTTTCACACTGAATTACGTATGCTTCACTGAATACGATCAGGCAATGCCGAATGTATCTGTTGCCTTCCCGCCGCAAAATTTGGAAAATACCTTGGGTGAGTATATATCAAGGCTTGGATTAACTCAATTACGTATCGCAGAGACCGAGAAATATGCTCACGTCACATTCTTTTTTAACGGTGGGGTGGAAGAGCCTTATGAGGGTGAAGATAGGGTGCTTATCCCCTCACCTCAGGTTGCCACATACGATTTAGCGCCTGAAATGAGTGCGGCAGAAGTTACGGACGAGCTCATAAACCGCATAAAAAGCGGAGCATATGATTTGATTATAGCTAATTACGCAAGCCCTGACATGATAGGGCATACCGGCGACTTTGAAGCGACGGTTAGGGGCGTTGAGTTTGTCGATACTTGTGTGGGTAGAGTTATGGAGGCCATTTTGGAAACAGGTGCGTCAATGCTACTATGCGCTGACCACGGTAACCCTGATAAAATGCTGGATGAGGCGGGTGAACCTTTTACTGCCCATACGACAAATCCTGTTCCGATCGCTATAATCAATTATCCGGAGGCCAGCGGTATTAGAGAAGGCGGTAAGTTGTGCGATATAGCGCCGACTGTGCTTGATATGATGGGTTTGGATAAGCCAAAAGAAATGACAGGTCAATCTGTGCTTGTTAGATAGATTATTATATAAACTCTTGAAAGGAGCTGTTTTTAAGTGAAAGGTTATTTAGAAATCGTGGATGTATTTGCAAGAGAGATTATGGATTCCAGGGGCAATCCAACAGTAGAAGTAGAGGTTATCGTAGAGGATGATACGGGAGAATATGTTGGTCGTGCGGCTGTGCCTAGCGGCGCTTCAACCGGGGCGTTTGAGGCTGTGGAGCTTCGTGACGGCGGCGAAAGATATTTGGGCAAAGGCACTTTAGGTGCGGTTGATAATGTGAATGAAATAATCGCTGATGAGTTAATCGGTTTAAACGCACTTGACCAAGTGGCTATCGATAAATTTTTGATAGACCTTGACGGCACGCCAAATAAGGCAAAACTTGGCGCAAACGCTATTTTGGGCGTTTCAATGGCCGTAGCTAGAGCTGCTGCAGAAGCTCTTGGGATGCCTCTTTATCAGTACATTGGCGGCGTGAATGCAAAGACGCTTCCTGTGCCTATGATGAACATTCTAAACGGCGGGCAACACGCTGACAATACTGTGGATTTCCAAGAGTTTATGATTATGCCTATAGGTGTGGAGACTTTCTCCGAAGGCCTTCGCATGTGCGCAGAGATTTATCATAATTTGAAAAAAGTACTAAAGTCAAAAGGACTTGCTACTGGGGTTGGAGACGAGGGCGGCTTTGCTCCTGACCTTGCGACACCGGAAGAGGTGCTTGATGTTATTTTAGAAGCTATTGAAAAAAGCGGCTACAAGCCAGGTGTGGATATTAAATTGTCATTAGATGTAGCGGCAACTGAAATGTATAAAGATGGCGTTTACCATTTTGAGGGCGAGACTAAGGCTAAAGGACTTGATAAAATGATTACAAGGACTTCGGCGGAAATGGTTGATATGTATGAAGATCTTTGCAAAAAATATCCTATAATCTCTATTGAGGACGGGCTTGACGAAGATGACTGGGACGGCTGGAAGCTTTTAACGGACAGGCTTGGCGACAAAGTTCAAATAGTGGGCGACGACCTTTTTGTTACAAATACCGAAAGACTCAAAAAAGGCATCGAGACCGGCTGTGCAAACTCCATTCTTGTAAAAGTAAACCAAATCGGTACGCTCACAGAGACATTGGACGCAATCGAGCTTGCAAAGCGCAATAATATGACTGCTGTAATCTCTCACCGCTCAGGCGAGACGGAGGATTCTACAATTGCAGATATTGCAGTTGCGGTAAATGCTGGACAGATTAAAACAGGTGCACCGGCGCGCTCTGACAGGGTTGCGAAGTATAACCAGCTTCTTAGAATTGAAGAAGAGCTTGAAGATGCAGCGTATTATCCAGGTGATAAGGTTTGGTATAATATCCGCATAAAATAAAACGCTGAGCGTTTCGAAGTGGCTTTATAACGAAAAATTGAATTAAAATTGCGAGTAGGGGATGCACCCCTGCGCGTCTCTGTTCGGATATGGATTTAGGGACGCTCAGGAGTTCATCCCTTATATTTATTCAAATGTTTATTAGCTGTACGAATGCGCTAAAGTGTGATTCGGTTAAGCAATTTATGTTTTTGATAGAATTTATGAGAAAATTACATTTAGTTATTTTAGTTATTTTAGTTATTATACTGTGCATTCCTCTTGTTTGCATCGCATAAAATGGTACATCACCGTAGAGCCTACTGTGTCTGATACCACCGCCAGAAAGATTCAACTACATCAAATACAACTAGAATATTGTAATAACAACTAATTTCTAATTGAAGTTTTGTGAAAGTAAGTGGGTTGAAACCCAATAGTGAATAGATGGCGAATATATTTATTTCAAGTTTTTGAACTTTAGGGTGGGAAGCCGATGAATGGAGTTTTCTGTCCTTTTATTTTTACAAAAAGGGGGATAGAGAGGAAAAGCTTAAAATCAAAGCATAGGATTGAAATCTGGCAATTAAAAGGAGAAAAAAGGTATGGACTTTATTACAAATCCGGTTCTAATTTCTGTTGCAGTCGTTATGGTTCTATGTTTCCTAAAAGTCAACGTTATGCTTTCTTTGCTCATCGCAGCTATTATTGGCGGCGTAGCTGGTCAAGTAACCGGCTTAGGGATTGGTAGTGACATTCTAGAATCTATGCGTCTCATAATTAGCGGCATGACAGGAAAAAACAATGTTGCACTTAGCTACATTCTTCTTGGTGCTATGGCAGTTGCAATTGGTCAAACAGGTATTGTAAAAATACTTTGCCTAAAATTGATTAAAGTGTTTGGTGATAAAAGGGTAATGACTGTGATGATTATTGCAGGTGTTGCTTCTTTATCTCAAAACCTAATCCCAGTACACATTGCGTTTATTCCGATCTTGATTCCGCCGCTACTTTACGCATTCAACAAGATGGGTCTTGACCGGCGTGCGGTCGCACTTGCACTTGTCTTTGGCCTAAAAGCTCCGTACATGATTGTTCCGATGGGCTTTGGTCTCATGTTTGGAGGTATTGTTGCAGATAACATGAACTTAGCTTATGAAGCGCTTGGCCTACCTTACTATGTTGTAGAGGGCAACGTTTGGTTCTATCTGCTTATCCCAGTTCTGCTTGGCATGGGAGGCGGCCTTCTGTTTGGTACACTTATTACATACAGAAAACGAAGAGAATATGAGCAGCGCGACCTCTCTATGGAAGAAATCAAGCCTGAAGATCTGAAGTTCACACGCAAACATGTACTTGCACTTGTTGGTATTGTTCTTTGCTTCGGTTTACAAGTTGTGATTCGAGGTATAGGTTCTTGGGGTTGGTTTGGTATAGACCGTGGCGTAATCCCGCCGGGAACTGCCGGCCTCGGTCTGCACTTAGGCGCAATCCTCTGCTTGGTGTTCTACATCGTAACTGGTGTTATCAACTTTAAAGATACGGATTCAACAGTTACAGGAGGCCTGAAACTCATGGCAGGCATTGCATTTATTATGCTATCCGCCGGTGGATTTGCAGCAGTTATGCGTGCAAATGACAACATTCATGTTGAAAGCCTAGTTGAAGCAATTGTTGGATTTACAGGCACAAGTCCACTTGTACTAGTACTTGGGATGTTCCTGGTGTCTGTTGTTATCACCTATGGCATCGGCACGAGCTTTGGCACCGTTCCAATTATCGCACCAATTTTTGTCCCGCTCGCAGTTGCAGGTGGTCTATCCGTGGGTGCGACGATTGCACTCATCGGCGCGTCCGCTGCGATTGGTGACGCTGGGTCTCCGGCTTCTGACTCAACACTCGGCACTTCGGCAGGCCTGGTGGTTGACGGCCAGCACGACCACATCTATGACACATGTCTGCCGTGTATCTTGCACTTTGACATCCCGCTGATTGTCTTCGGCACGATTGCTGCCGCGTGGATTCTGTAGAGCTAAGTTAGCTGTTTTCCTTAAGATGGCTATATCGTTATTACTCATCGTATGTTTATTCTTTTTCCATAGGAGCTGTTCAAGGTGTTATGGGTCGCCCTTACGTACAACGTAAGAGCGACCACAAGCCGATCCCGTGAACAATAAAAGTGCAGGGTGAGCCCGTAAGGACGGCCACAAGCGTAACTCACATACCTTTAGAAGCTTAGTAGGACAACCTCTTATATATTCAGTCTACGCATTATTTACGCTAATTTATAGCTAATTTAATTAGCTCTATTCATTACTCCTTTCTCTATAGAGAGCATCGGCGTTACCGATGAAAACCTCCATAGTCATAAGTACGCCTAAGCGGTAACCATAGATAAATTTACCGTTTCCGGATATGAAGTCTACTTCCATATGAGCTTCGTTATATTGCTCAAACGCCTCTTTCGACTCATCGTTAAGCATAGACAATAACTTAGCCTCTTTGTCACACAAAGCTTTCAGCGCACGTCCATAAACGGAATCCTTTTTGAAAGTTGCTGTGTCGGGGGATATATTGCCGCGGGCGAACTCTTCTAAAATGCTTTTCATGATCTTCATCCTTTCGGGTAAGTTTTTAGTATCTATTTGGTGCAGGTTAGTTGTGTGTCAATCTTATCAAGAATTCATGAGTTAGTCAATCCTTTTTTGGTGCGGAATAGATACTATTGAATCTGGTGCGAATATGATACCATTTAGGTACTAAATAGCAAGGAGTGTTTTATATGCCCACAGCAAAACCAAATAGGATGGCTACTAACTTAAGGCTCGATGAAGTTATACATGCAAAGGCTAAGGTTATAGCCAAGTATAAAGAAAGACCCCTAAATAGTCAATTTGAATATTGGATAAAAAAAGGGGTAGAGCAGTATGAAAAAGAATATGGAGCTATTGAGATTTTTTCTGAATAAAAAGTAGAGGCGGTCATGGAAGCGGGTGCCACCGTGCTGGTGTATATATAACTGCACAAAGTTTATGTTTTGGACATTGCTTTCTAAAGGGGTTGGCGTAACATGGAATGGTTTTTTCGTTATCATGGGTGTGTTTTTTTAATTGGCGTTATTGTGATGTCTATTGTGAGTGTAATATTATATCGACGCATTAGAAAAACTTCTACGATGGAATGGAAACTTATCCCATTCATAACGCTTTCTTCTGCTATAGTATTTGGAAGTGCACTTTTATTTATAGCTTTTGCCTGTAAAGCGGTAGTCGAACAGTTGAAAAAATCTGGCGTGCCGTACATTACCGCAACACATGATGTCAACAATCCAAGAAGCGGCAACGTAATGAAAAGCATTGGAATGACTTACTGTTATTCGTATGAGGAGCAATGGCAACCTAAAAATATTCGGAGTACATTCCGAATGTATCAACTGAACCTTGACGGGCAAAATGACCGTGTTTACAATAAATATTGAAACTGTTCATGCGTTCGCTTTGTTGAATCTGATGCAACAAACTAGAACTTCACCTAATAAGCATAACATCATTCATATTATGAATAATCGGAAATTAGGAGCTTGAATAATGGACAACCGCAGAGATTTACGATTAAGAGAACCTATAATAACACCGACAAGCGCAGTGGTGGAGCAAGTGTTAAGTGACAACAGTTATGCTGCATATGAGGCATTCCAAGATGCCTTGCCCAACTTAGAGATAGAGCAAGAGTGGCAGTGGTATACTCCCTACAAGGCGTGGTTTGCAAAAGGACTGCATTGGTGGACAACGCCGAGAGGAACGAGGAAAGAGAAAAATCTATACTGGCTCTATGTTTTTGAAGGATATTTCAGCGTGGCGGTTTGGTTCAAGGAAAAAGATCGCATGGAAGTTCTAAAAACTGAGGTGAGCGATAAAACAAAGCAATTGATTTGTGATACCAAGACAAAAGGTAAATTAGCTACTTTCCCGGTTGTTCTCGACATAACTACAGTCGAACCGCTTGCGGACATTTATGCATTATTAGATTGCAAGAAAAGGGTAGAGAGATAAATAGGTAGTAGAAAATAAGCCAGACTGTGTAAAAACAAAACACGAAAGGCAGAAAGCACAAAACCAAATTTTACAGTACACAAAAAACGCTTGTAGGATAAGATAGGATGATGAATTTTATATTTAATTATGAATTTTGTTTTTACACTGTCTCAAGCATTAGGCCGTGTGGACAGTTTGGCAATCAGTGGTGAAGAAAATTTATATTAGGTGATGTTAATATGGACTGTGTTTTTTGTAAAATAGTAGCCGGAAATATACCCTCGCGAAAAATATATGAAGATGAATACACTCTTGCGTTTTTAGACATAGCAAACGATGTTGACGGTCATACAGTAGTGATTCCCAAAATGCATGTAAACAATATTCTGGACTGCGATAACGATACTTTAATTTATTTAGTAAACACTATACAACTAATTTCAACCCATTATGTGAATAATTGCGGGTATCAGGGAGTTAATTTATTAAATTCAAGCGGAATCGCGGCACAGCAATCCGTATCCCATTTTCACATTCATATAATACCGAGGCAAAATGACGATGGCATTGACGCTTGGCCTATTTTTAAAGGTTGCAATTTAACTGCAGATGAAATGCTACAAAAATTGAGAATGCCTGATAAAAGATGTATAGAATAAGCATCATACCGTGTGGGCGATTAGGCAACCTGTAGCGAGCAAATTTTATATTAGTGGAGGGCTGTATGAAACGCCAAGGAGCAAAAACGCTTTAAAGCGATAGATTGATACTTCGCAAGTTTATAATGGATGATGCTCAAGCTATGTACGAAAATTAGGCAAATGATTCCGAAGTTACCAAGTATTTGACGTGGCCTACACATGAAAATGTTGGAGTCAGAAAAATGTACTTAATGATTGGACGAGTCAATTTTGCAAGGATGATTTTGACATTTGGGCAATTACTATAAAGGGAAATGGAGATTCGCCTATTGTACTAAATTGGCATAGTAGATAAAAACGATAGGACAAAAATGGTGCATATTGGATACTGCATAGTTAGACAATGGTGGAATCAAGGAATAACATCAGAGGCATTTAACCTTATTATCTCTTATCTGTTTAATGAAGTACAGGTTAACCGTATAGAATCAAAGCACGATCCCAAAAATCCAGGATCAGGCACGGTTATGCTTAAATGCGGATTGAAGAGAGGCGGATTGGAACAATCAAGGGATGTGTGACGCTTCAATGTATGCTATTTTAGCGAAAGATTATCATAGGACAAAATAAGCATAATATCATATCGGAAATTAAATGAATGCAGTGCAGAAAATTTATATTATGTACGCAACATAAGCAAGATTAAAAATTTGAAATTAAAGGCAGGATATATAATGAGTTTAGATATTAGAATTATGACAGCTACTGATTTTTCAGCTTGTGGAAAAACATTAATGACGGCATTTAAAGAAGAACCTTGGAACGAGAATTGGACTTTTGAAAATGCTAATACTCGAATAGACGAATTGATGGCATCAAGAATGTCGCGTGGATATGTTATTTGTGATGGTGATACTATTGTATCTATGTGCATAGGGCGGATAATGACTTACCTGAATTCTAAGGAATTGTTTATTGATGAATTCAGCGTACATCCCGAATATCAGGGTCAGGGTCTAGGGGGCATGTTGTTGGAATTTGCAAAGGGTGAGCTACAAAAAGAGGGTGTATACGGGATGGTATTGAATACGGAGAAGGGCTATCCATCTGTAAAATTCTACGAAAAAAATGGCTTCAAGATCGCTGAATCTATTCTCATGATGTACAGTTCATTTAAGCCTGAATAATTTTTCCTATAAAAAGCAAAATTTATGGGCGGCCCTTGCGGTAGCCCGCCCGCTTCCTTAATCCTACTACTCAAAGGAGAACCCCATGAAAAAACTTGTAAGACTCTACATAACCCGCCATGGCCAGACAGAATACAATTTAGAGCATAGAGCGCAGGGCTGGAGCGACTCACCGCTTACCGAGAATGGACGTGAAATTGCGGCAAGGCTTGGTCGAGGTCTTTCCGGAATTAAATTTGACTATGTATATTCAAGCTCTTCTAAGCGAGCGTATGACACGGCGCGCATAGTACTTGACAACATGGGAGCAGACTTACCTGTAAGTACAGATGACAATCTAAAAGAGCGTGGCTTAGGCAAGCTTGAAGGTCGAGTGCTTGGCAGATCTGCTTGGGATGCAGCATGTGCGGCTGCTGATACCGCAGGGCACATAGGCAAGCTTGACCTTGAGGCACTGAATGACAGCTATGAAAGCATTGAAATTTTGGACGGACTGCCTATAGAAAAGCCTTATAATTTGGAGGATTTTAATGAGTTCAAAATAAGGCTGAAAAAAGCTTTAGACGATATTTGTGAGAAGGCTGAGGGTGCTCAGTCCAATGTCTTTGTAGTAAGCCACGGACTTTCGATTCTTGCCATGATTTACTCTATAACGGGAGATAAATATGGCAAAAGCTTTATTGATAATGCCAGCGTAACACTGATTGAGTACATTGACGGGGTTTATTATATTAGGAAGGTAAATGATAAGAGCTTTATTGAATAATTTTTTTCCAACAGTGGTAAAAAAATGAATAAGACGAAACTCTCCGGTTAATACTATAGTCACAACATTAGTATTTACTGGAGGTGTATAAAATGAACAACAAAAACAAAAAGAACCGCTCTATCTTCGAGAAAAGAGGCTTCTATGTAGCCCTTTACTCGTGTATTGGAGTGGTTCTTGTGCTTGCCATCGGCATAACTTATAACTCCATGAACGGGGGCGGCGCAGATATGCTGGGCATTACCGGCAGGCAAGCTACTCCACCGGGGGCAGCTACACCCACACCCGCACCCACACAGCCGCGAACATCCACGAATAATGACCATTTGTTAGAAGAAGTACGTGTAGAAGAAGGCTCCATAAGGGATATTCTCCCAATTTTACCTCGCCAAAACGAAGAGCCCATTGAAGAAGTTCCGCCACAGGAACCAGCACAGCCATCAGAACCGGTAGCTCCACCTGCAGAGGCACGAGCACCACAACCAGAGCCGCAGCCAGAGCCAGAGCCGGTACAACCGCCTGCAACGCAGGAGCGAACTGACGCCGAATCCGGCCTCACATATGTGCCAGAAACCGTTCCGGTAATGCAGCCGATTGTCTCATATACTATATCAGCAAGTGAAGATAATAATCAAGTAGCACCGCAAGAAGAACAGCCTGGCACAGAAGAAGTAAGGGTCATAGAATGGGATGACGACCCAATTGCCTATGAAGGAATTATAGCAGACCCTGTATTTAATGTTTTCACAGGCAACAATGACATGGGCTGGCCTGTAAGAGGCGATGTAGTAATGGATTTTAGCATGGACAGTCTTATTCATGATATCACCCTTAATCAATTCAGGACAAATGACAAAATCAGCATTGGCGCAAACGTAGGCACACAGGTACGTGCAGCCTCTGACGGCGTTGTGCGCAACATCACAAACGATAGACGACTAGGAAACACTGTGGTAATAGAGCATGGTAATGGCTGGTTCACTACATACAGCCAGCTGCAAGATCATATTCTTGTAGAAGTAGGAGATGTAGTGATAAAAGATCAGGTAATTGGCGGAGTAGGTCAGCCCAGCATATTCTACACTTTGCTTGGAAGCCATCTCTCTTTTAGAGTAACAAGAGATGACGTGCCTGTTAATCCGCTGCTAGTGCTTGGGCATTAGATGGTTAATTTAGCAAATTTAATAGCAATCAAAGAAGAACTTCGGAGCTTAGGTTTCGGAGTTCTTTTTTTAGTGCTTTCGGTATATACAGGCATTGTTTTTGTCGCTTTAATGCATTAAAATAAATAAGACTTATGAGACGGCAGTATAATTATTGTAACAATAAGGAGTCGACTATAATGATCAAGTTTAGATCGTGCAAGATTTGTGGTTTGCATTGTGAATCAACTCGACTTGAGTTAAAAAGCATGACTGAGTATGGGTGCGATTATTGCGGTTTCTATTTAATAAGTGATTTATTTGGGTTGGATCCTAGCGAGGGTAATATTCGTGCCATGATGTATTATTGCTTATTACACATGAACTTTAATAATAAAACTATTTGTTTTGTCAATAAGGTTCCTGTCGCTCAAGACGACACATGCGGATTTCTTTACATAGACAGGGAAGCTTTACTCAGAATGTACCCTACAACCATATCTGAAAAAGTTGATATGGTTATGCTAAACCTCGGTAAGAGAATCAAAACCTGGGGGGATACATGTCGGGTGGAGCTAGCGGAGTCATCATATAGGACTGCAAAACAGTTGCATTATTATGGAGTTATTTTTATATGCGCCAATCCTCTACTAAAGATCTACTCGGATACCGATATCAACTACATTCAGCCTCTTTTGAAAGAAGTACGAGGAAGCGTAACAGTATTAGAAGAGTATGGCTACTTAAAGACAGAAACTTCAAGCGATTACTATGATGCATTCACTTTTACCGTTGATGGCTGGAAGCATTTAGGAAACTTACAAGCTAAAAGCAAGGAACTTCCACAGGCGTTCATTGCGATGTGGTTTGATAAAGAGAAAAGGATGGATGGCGCCAGAGAAAATATTAAGAAAGCAATTAAAGATTGTGGATATACTCCTATCCTAATCGATGAAAAAGAACATAATAATCAAATTGTGCCTGAAATCTTATATGAAATTCGACGAAGTAGGTTTATAGTTGCTGACTTGAGCGGCCACAGAAACGGGGTATACTATGAAGCGGGATATGCACAAGGGTTAGGGAAAGAGGCTATTCTGACTTGTAAAGAAAGCGATTTCAAAGAAAGGCATTTTGATGTGGCTCAAATATCTACAATTGTTTGGAAAGATGAGGAAGATTTATACAAAAAGCTTTTAAAAAGAATTGAGGTAACTGTTGGGAAAAGAATTGGTATTGATTGAGACTTGAGCCTAATAGAGTCAAGATGAAATCGCATTAGAAAACTAAAAAACCACTCTGTCCCAACTACCACAGAGACTAATCTTCTGATTCTTTAACTGAACATCATACTTATTGTAATCATTCACCAAAACCTTAAACTAAAATCCGCCCTTTCCCTCGTATGTTTTGAGGGGTCGGGCGGATTCTTTATGATAGTTTGAATTATAGTGACATTTCTCAACCATCAATGAATTTGGTAGTGACATTAACAAATTTCCTAATTCAAAGCGTTTTTGTCTCTGGGCAGAACTTACCTCGGCAAAACTATATTAGTCCATACCTCACGGCCTGCAGCATCGAGTTCAAATTCATGTTCGATAGCTGCCTCCATAATTTCATAGAATGCCCAGTGCGTAGATGTTATATCAGTGAATACTTGGATTCCGGCAAGATGTTCATTGATAGTCGCTGGATTAGGTCTTCTATTTAGGACCCTATTAATTAATGTTACAGCCTCCGCTCTGGTAGTTGCATTATTCGGGCGGAATGTACCATCTTCAAATCCGGTTATCCAACCTCTGATATGAGCATTGTTGATATAAGCGAATGCCCAATGATTGCTTCTTACATCGCTAAAACTGTTGATGCCATTGTTGTTTAGCTCGAAGAATCTTGACATAACCGCCGCTAATTCTGCTCTAGTTATCTGAGCATTCGGGCGGAATGTGCCATCTTCATAACCTGCAAGGATATTGCGGCTTGCCAAGTAGTTGATTGCTTGTGTGTACCAGTTGCCATCTTGAACATCACTGAAGTGGCTCGCTTGCGCCAAATGCTTGGAATCGCTGTCGAGCAAACGGAACAATATCATGGCGATTTCTGCTCTAGTGATTGACTGTCCCGGCCTAACTGTGCCATCTGGGAAACCACTGATATACGCAATGTGTTCTTCTACAAATGGCGTATATGGAAGAGCTTCAAGCGGCGTTACGCCCACTCCAGCGACAGTTCCAGGTCTATTTCCAACCCATCCACCACTTGGAGGACGACCACCGGGCGTGCCGCCGTTACCGCCACCATTGCCATCACCTATTTGGACAATCGCCACTACAATCAATTCAGATTGAGCTACATTGCCGCTACTATCAACCGCATCGACAAACATGGCATATTCCATGTTGCCCCGAGCCCAGTTGATATCCTCAAACGTAGTACCCATGAAGGATACCAGCGGCTCTACAGGACCATCGTAGTTATCAAGCACGCTTACACCAGCCGCTGCTAAAATCGTAGCTATATCGTTCGGCGGGTTGTTGGTATAGAAGGTTACATGATCTACATCAACTGTAATCAACGGAGCTACTTCATCAACGATGTGTACAAGCACTGTTTGGCTATCCGTCTGACCTGCTGGCCATATAGCTTCCACCGTTACTACGAAAGGTGTCGTAGAAACCGTTGTAAAGTCAACTGCTGCAAAATCAGGTGAAATCAAAGTCGGCACTTCAGAGCTCAGTGCAATTATTGCACTGTTGCTGATGATAGTTTCAGCTTCAAGCAAATCTACAAATTCCGCCCAGCTGATTGAATTGTCCACCGGTTCTGGAAATCTGTCGTTAACTGCAAGTTTGATCTCATCTATTATGCTAAGTTCATGAGAATCCTGGCGGTAGAACAGGCTGATAATAACGCCTGCATCGCCCATTGTGATCATGATATCGTCGGAAACTGCCGCATCAAAAACGTGACCCGCAATGCTAATGAGTTCAGCTGTGAACTGCTCGCCATAGACTATGGTGAACACCTCTTCTTGATAGAGAACCGCGTCGCTTGCCGTCTCGTTCCAGCCGAAGGTATAGTGCCTTACCGTTACGTCGTGCGAGTTAATCTGCCATATAGCATACAGGGTTCTGTGCGCCGCAGGCATTATGAACTCATCGCCAGCTTGGAATTCTGCGGCAGTAGCACCTTGTGTAGCCGACCAACCCATGAAGGTATGCCCGCTTCTCACAAGAGTACCTTGCCCTTGCACGGTAACAACCTCACCCGCGAGGTAATCATTGCCGAGTGGAGCAGTTCCACCTGTGTTACCGTTGCCGTTATAGCTCACCATATAGTGTGCTGTCCACACTGCCGTCAGAGTAACGTCGCCGCTAATTGTAAGCGTGTCGCCCTCTTTAAACACGTTGTTGCTGCCATCTCTCCAACCTACGAAGCTGTATCCGTCTTGCACAAGCGTTCCTTGACCTGTAACCGTAACTTCTGCGTGGAAATAAGTGTTTACCACTGCCGGGACCGTTCCGCCAGTCTCAGTGCCTGCCGCCACATAGGTTACTGTGTGCGCATCGGCCTGCCATCTAGCGTAAACCGTCACATTGTCGTAAACCACGGTTGTAGATGTAAATTCGTCACCCGTACCGGCTCTATTTGCAAACCATCCCACGAACTGATGCCCTTTACGGTTAGGATTCGCCGGCATGGAAGTCCCAAGAG
>Ga0136643_10002817_pt1 | contig 22915 bp, 16 predicted proteins | sample TergutLab28metaG_FD_96883 | JGI IMG/M metagenome (GOLD analysis project Ga0136643, IMG submission 96883) | Labiotermes labralis P1 segment gut microbial communities from Petit-Saut dam, French Guiana - Lab288 P1 (version 3) (version 3) | ecosystem: Host-associated > Arthropoda: Insects >... | reverse complement strand
CATTCATTCATTCATTTTTTCCAGTGATCCACATAAGGCTACAAACAAAACCCGTTGCTGGATACAGAATCGATCAATATACATGCGACAACAATGTAACATAATTTCCAAGCATTCATAAAACATATTAAATACAGTGTATAGATGGCAAGCATTTTTAATGTAATTAATTTTCATTTTTATGAAACAAATTTTACCTTGCTTTCATCTAATTTATTGTGTTTGCAGATGTTTTAAATTGATGTTAATTGCCCAGACTCAGTTTCTTTTCAAAATATAAACGATTCCTCGTCATGCATTTGATAGCGGCATACGTCCGACGAAGGGGCAGGAGGAAATGTCAGTATGGTATTTTAGTATGTAAGTCTTTCTGGCGAACATATTACGCTGCATACATACATACGTTCCATGGGTCCACAGTCATAAATACACAAATTTGCAGTGCAAAATACTACAAACATTTTACAAAAGCAGTCTTATAAATCATCTTTACACATAGAAGGAGTGTATATGCAGATATTCTCGTAAGACTGCTTTATATTTTGCCTTGTCTTTCTTGAGGATAGTCACACTAGGGGGTAAACTGTTGAAGATTTTTACGCCAGCATAGAATGTACTTTTTTTAAATCAAGAAAGATTGGCATTTGACTATGAAGATGATGCTTATTCCTTGTATTTATATTATGTATAGATGAATTTGATAACTTTCCTGATTATTGATAATAAAGTTCATTAATGAAAGTACATACTGCACCAAGGTTTTCCCTAACCTATGACAACGTTTCGAAACCTGTTTCAAACCAGTGCAAACACACTGTTTTAAAATGTTTAAACGAAAAAACACGTCGCCAGCAACATACATGAATCACTTATCAACAATATGAGCTTAAAAAAAGTTTATATTGTAGAACTATGTATAGACAAACTATGCAAAATTTAAACGGAACGCCACGCGCATTATCGGAAATTTTAATACATGGCTGTACAGGCAACTGAACACGGCCTCCCAAATTGTTGCACAAACGTAACACTTATTCTCTCCCATCTCTGCATTATGTGCTAGTGCAATGCACTCTTGAATGAGGCATGTTACGGACAACAAAACGACAAGCAGCATTTTAATCTGTTTCCTGTCAATGTATGTAGCCCTGTGAATTGTAAAGAAATAATAAAAAAAGCATAGTAAGTGGCTTAATGTTAAACAAGAATTGTTACGACATCATGGATCAAAGTCATGGTCGAAAGTCGAAGAACGATACAACACATGATCAAGTACGCACACGTTAATTTGAAAATGGTGGTATAGGTGAAACGACTAGTCAGTTCGGAATTCCACCTTTTGTAAATAATATATTTTAAAAATAACTGTGACAAGCGTCTTAACTACTCGAACTTCGAAACTTGAAATCCGATAAACGTTAAACTGGATAATGATATGGAAAACATGGTGAAACTGAAATACCGAACGAAATCTCGAATTCTATTTCCATGTTCAGCTCACAGGTCACGGAAGGGTGTGCCCGTATGGGATTGTATGTTGGAATGATCGCACACTCGAAAAAAATCATTCAGTTGTACTCACCCTTCCCTCATTTACTGTAATCCTAGACAAACTGGTACGAGTGTACGGACGAACATACTGAACTTCCAAAACATACCGCGTGCAACATGAATTCGTAATTGAGACTACGCAGGCATTAGTAACGGTGTCCTGAACATACAATTACAGTTGGCAAGGATACCTGTTGGTCAATATATGTACGGTTGATGCTAATTTTTTTAACCAACATGGAGGCAATTAAGATCGAAGTTGAAGTAGACAATAGTTTGTCTTCAGTGGCATCAACAGGTGCTATTCATCTAAGTCACACAGGACACGACAGTGAAGAAGATGTACCTGCACCATTTATTTTTGTCGATGTAAATGTGAGTCAAGAAGAGCCTAATTTTGTACGTATAAAACCCCTTAATTCTTTCATGTTTTATAATCTGGTTGCACAGACACATTATTCTTGAGTTGCTTATTTCAGTTAGTGTTCCTTAGCATACTATAATTAAGAATGTAATGCCAATATTCAAGCATGTTACATTTCTCAACATGCCCTATCAAGTGTTGTATCTGTCACACAACTTGTAAATCGTATAGTGACTGCAAATACACCTCAGACCTGCTTTGTTTCAAACTTATGAATGAATTGTCCTTAATCCCATTGTTTAACAGGGGGACGCAGATATGGACCTTGAAGTGGATGTAAACTCACATCAGGCATCTCCATTTGTCGATATATACCAGGCAGAGGTAATGTTCTCTCTCAACTTTAATACGGTAAAGAGTGTGGATAAGGTGTATTGTGCATTCCCCCAAGACATTAAAGTCCTCTCCTGATGGTGAATGCATGGTGCTGATGAGGCAGGTTCAGTGATTATAAAAACTGTTGGTTCTCTTGCACATTAGTTTTTATGACATGGTCTGAAATTTACTGTATAGATTTGGCAGTAAATTTGATTACTACAACAAACCTGCATGTTCTTTGTTACTGGACGTCTGTTATACTTTCCAGGTATACAGTTCATTTCTTCACTCTTATGGATGGAGCTCCTACCACTCAAATAAGGAAAATCAAAATGGTACAATGCACCAAGAGAAGTGCAGAGATGTTACACAGTGCACACTCACAATACAATTAAACTATCAACCTTAGTGTTGCCCATAATTCAGCACAGGAAAGTTCTAATGAATCACAATGACTACATTAATATATTTGTTCAATTCTATTATAACTGGTAAACCATTCTCTACAGATGGGAGCTACAAGTGTGCCTACAAAGTTTCTTAAATATGCATGGATGTTGGAAAGTAACAAATATGGTAAATAATATGTTTGACATTTATATTAAGGAAATAAACTGTTCCCTACTGCCTGATTAAATAATGCCATATATCTGCCTTTTTATTTTTTTAAAATGTTTGATAAAGCACTGCTGTCCATTTATGAACAGTAAATGTTCTGTACACTGTGCACTCTTTTTTCAGAAATTTACATTATTAATATAAATAAGTCACAATATTGCATCACACAATGTGGGCTGTTCTCTTTCTTTAGTATACATTTATATTTTTTAACATATATTTTTTGTTACTAACGTCTTGAAGTTTAGAACTGAATCTTCATAGGAAATTCCATAGCTTGACCAAAGCAATACAAGTGCTGAAATTTCTATCAGCTGTCACAATTGAACTGTTAGCACACTAACTTGACATTTAGAAGGTCCTGAGTAAACCTTGGTCCCAAAAGACCTGATGTTAATAGAGGTTCTTCATGTTTTCCTCACACCCTCAAAGGTAAATGCTGGAACTATATCCTACAACAGGCTCTGTGTGCACTGGTCACCTCTCCCAAGTCATGCATAATTTATAACCCTATTAATATTCAATGCTGTAACCAATGATGCAAAAGGAATATATTTGAATAAGTCATGACTTAGCTGTAAATAAAACATTTCTGAACCTGCTATAAAATATTTCACTTGTGCATGATTTTGTCATACAAATATGTATCCAGTGAAGTGTTCTCACTGGTTACAATTTATGTATTTGAAGCATATAATGTATATTGAGTCATCCACAGAGTGAAATCTGGTGCACAGCAAATTCTGGAAATAAGACTGTAGCCATTTCATACAGTATGTACCCATACAAGTAAGGTGTGAAGTTTCATGCTGGGACTCAGAACTGTCTCTGCTGTTTCCCCAGTCGTGTCTGTCGATTGCATTCATTATATTGCTCATGAAGCAGCAATTTGTCATACCTACCAATACACAGTTTTACAGGAGGCAGAAAAAACTTGACTTATCCTTAATAAATCAACACTTAAGCATGTTATGTTTTTACAAATACAAGGAGAAGCAGAGATCGTTAGTGGTTTTACTGCAAAAGAAATATTAAGTAAAATTTACAAACAATGACAAATAGAATTTTACAAATCTCTCATGAGAGGGGTATTCCTTTTCCTTCTGATTAATATTTCATCAAGGATGAGGTAACAGGGGAGTGGAGAAGACTACATAACGAGAAGTTTTATCATCTGTACTCCCACTACATATTATTGGGGTGATCAGATCAAGAAGAATGAGATGGAAAGGCATGTGGCACATATGGGAGACAGGACAAGTGCATGCAGGGTTTTGTTGGGGATACCTGAGGGAAAGAGACCACATGGAAGACAAAGGCATAGATGGGAGGACAATATTAAAATGGGTCTTCAATAAGTGGTTTGGGGAGCATGGACTGTATTGATCTGGCTCAGGATAGTGACAGGTGGTGAATGAAGCAACAAACCTTCAGGCTCCAAATGCAGGGAATTTCTTGACTAGCTGAGGACCTGTTAGCTTCTCAGTAAGGACTCTCCTCCATGGAGTTAGTTAACATTTCATCAGGTGACACTTTCTCATTTCAAATTAGCTGTTTAATAGTTCTTACATATTCCTAGCATTAAATTTATAAAACACTTCATGGGTAAGTGATGTCTGTCAACAAGTTCCATTACTCAATGGTTTTCAGTTATTTGATATTGGGGGCTGCATTAAAGATACATCAAAACTTCATTTTATCTCTTACTCATACATACCACTACAGTTTACCCCAAAATTTACATGGAGTTAAAACTGAACTTACTGGTTTTCTTATAAATGACTCATCATACAAAAATAAGTACATAGTATACAGTATGGACCTGAGTAGATCTATAGTTCTTGGTTGATCAGTATTTAACAAAAGACCAGGAGAAATAATATATAAACTTATGGACTCACGGTTTTTGTTGAGCCTTACAGTAATGCTTGTTTTTGAACACAACTGATGAACTTCTGTTATTACAGGAAAAAGAGCTGGCATATAAAGCAGTGTCCAACATAGCAGATGAAGAACTGAAGGACAAACAGAGACATGAAGTGGGTCTAGAGTGTGGGGACACTTTAAGGTGTATAGAACATCTGTACTTTTTTTGGAAAAACTGTAACTGAATTAAATGACAACTCATTTTTCAGTGTTTGGTGAGTTACACACTGCAAAAACCTCAACACTGACTTTGCAGATGACTAGAAAATTGAGTTCAGAGTTTTTTGCAGCAGTGTGGTTCAACATTCTGTTCTTCTAGGCTATGACACCCTTTCACTGGGTAATCAATTTTTGACATTTTGCAGGACTGTGAATTGCCTTCACCTTCAAGGGTTCAGAGTTCCAAGAACAATGCAGGAACCTATTACCTAGTGACAGTGTCATATATCCTGAAACAAAAAATCATTCTTAAAATTATTTAAAATGTGCTTCTGTTGCTGTTTACAAAATATGTTTCTGTTTTCAGGGAATTACCGGCATTTAACTGCAAGGTATGCAATCAAGGATTTATGCACAGAACAGACCTGAGATTACATTCACGTACTCACACAGGATGGGTGAATTTTACCAAAGCACATTTATCTCATAAGTCACACCTTATAGATCACTCATACTGTATTACAGGATCAAATACTCAGTTCTGTCATTTATGTAACAGAGAATTTACCAAACTTCAAGAACATTACCGTACCCACACAGGAGAAAAACCATATAAATGTGGACAGTGTGGCAGACAGTTCTCATTAAGGGGTTCTTTGAAACGACATTCATCTGTTCACACACGTGAAAAGCATTATCAATGTAATATCTGCTATAAATGGCTGAGTACTAAGCATTCTCTCAGGAACCACAAACTTCTGCATGAGAACAGACTTTTTGAGTGTCATGTGTGCCATGTTAAGTTCTCTAGATCAAAGAATTTTATTATACATTCACGCTTACACTGCACAGAGAAGCACTGCAACACCAGAAGTCTCTCACCTCACAACAAATTGCAGTACCTTGGAAAGAAATGTATACGTTGTGAGATATGTTATAAAAAATTTTCAAACAAGGGTAATCTATTTCAACATTACCGTATTCACAAAGTGGAAGGTCGTAACCAGCAGGAAGGGAAACCATTCAAGTGTGAAGTGTGTTGTAAGCAGTTCTCAACTGCAAGTACTTTGAGACGCCATTCCCATATGCATAGTTAAAGGAGATTATTGCACTGAACTTTCTGAAATATTTGTAATGTTTAGTAAAGCGAATTTTTGTTCCCATAACTGCATGCTGTACCTGATGCATGCCAACTTTTCAACATCAGGGTCTACATACATTTAAGAAGGGTTACTAACCTACAACAGTGATGAAAGATGAGGTAATAGCATGCTCTCAGGTATCCACATACTGTGAACAGGTGGACAATTTACTGGCCAGTAACTGGATTGTCTAGAGTTAATGATGTGTGGCAGGCTGATATGTGTAAGGCTGGGCTGTTAGTACACAGTGCCTCTTGAGGCTGAGACTACTACTGAAAAGTTGAAAACATACAAATCACCATGTTCTTATCCTAACAGAAATTATTCAAGTAGGAGTTAAACTGTTATATTCTTAGATCCACAAAGTTCTCAGTCCTATTTCGAATAAGGAAGGCTTACCAAACGGTGGAAGGAGTCTATTACTATACCAACCACAACTGCCAAAACAGTGGACTGTAGTTACTATCAAGAAATATCACTGATATCAAGTACACACATATTTTAAAGGATATTCATCAGCATGGATTTTGATCTTCTACTGATCATATATTCTGAAGTAATCAGATACTGTACTACAAAGGAAAATACACTGGGAAAGTATTCCAGTGATTAATGGCTGTAAGAAAGCCTATGGTTCAGTTACAAATGAAGCACTACACAGCTCTCTCACTGAATGTGGTATACACATGACAAGTAAAATATGTTTGAATGAAACCTGTAATAAAATTTGTAGAAAGCAATGTTTACAGATTCCTTATTCAAAAGGAGCTTGAAACAAGTACATGGAATTTAAACCCTGCTGCATTAATTTGTCTGAGGGTATACTATTAGGAAGATCCAAGAATACCACTGGTTGGAAAAGAATGGGATATATTGTCAGTTTCAGTTCTATGCTGACAAAGTTAAGCTGTTGGGAAAAATTACAGATAAGAAAAAAAAGCTTCGCTACACATTCCAGGGATCAGCCTATAAGTGAACATAGAAATTCACTTAATGTTATACATATTCCATGCAGTTGTCTTCTATACACCAGTGTTATTTTCAGCCACTTCACAAAGCTAGTGTTTGTGCTCCAACATGTGTCGGCTACCTACTGTAACCATCAGCAGGGAGCTACAATATTATAAAGACACAAGCAACATGTCATATGTTAGTAAGTAGTAAACATATGTACATGAGCATTATACAACAGCCAATTGATGTACAATATTACTAAAAATTCAGATTAAAATGCAAGTGAAGTATTGAAACATAAAATGTAAGAGTGCAAAAAAGTCATCTCCAAACATCTTGCAGTATTAGATGTCTCCTGTTTTTGACTGAACAGAGATCCAAGGTTTTGATACACGATGCGTACTCCATGAATGATCGTGCTACACTACTTGGATCGTTGATGATGATAGTATATCAGCTACATGAATGTCTGAGGTGAGAGTAACACTGGTAACATTTTAAAATAACTAGTATGTTTTGTTTTTATAATCAATCAAAATTATTAGTAAAGTTAAAAGGTACAGAAAGCCATACTCACTAATTTTGCTTTTACTGTTTAAACTATCACGAAGCAAAACAAGAATGAACATATAATATATTCAAAATATTACTGTATGTGAAGATAATGAAGGGTTTGCATATATGTTGTTGACTAAAGTGTTGCCTTGCATTAAAAAAAATATGCGCTTGAGGGAGGCAATCTCACCAAAACGGAACTTATTGCTACAATGAGATACTTAGCAACAGGCAGAAGCTTCGAGGATATGAAGTTTTCTATGAGAATATCTCCCCAATCATTAGGGGAATCATAATGGAAACTTGCGCAGTGATAATAAAGGGGTTGAATAACTGTATATTCAAGTAAGTGTACATTTATTATAAAACTGGTTTCATACAACACAATATTTCAAATCAGAATAACATTCAGAATGTTTGATTGTGGTGAAGTATTGTCAAGCTTTATGAACAATGATTATTGATACTTGTATTATCACTCTCATCATAGGAAAAAGTTTCCAACAAATTTTTAGCATTCGCAGGGTTTTGTGTTGTGTTTAGCGAGTAGCTCTGTACAGTACTGTTTGAAGACTGTGAATACTTGCCAAACTATTCAGTAGCGGACAGAGCCGGTGAAGTACCTGTGGAGAGTATTGGTGAAGTATTTGTGGAGAGAGAAGTCCACCTGGTCAACTTACCCATTTGTGCTTCCACCGATGTTTCTGTTATTACTCGATCGGCAAAAATAAGTTGATCTGGTGTCAATTTTTTCATTTTCGCAGTGTAACCTGCAGCCATAATCAAAAATTCATCATCTTTCTGCAAATGCGATGTTGCTACAGAAATAAGGTGTTCTGCTGAAACAGGAGCAGAGGGTTTCTTCATCCTCTTGCAAGGAGGCTGAGCAAAAGTTGCACTTAACTGAAAGGGGAAAAACATACCTTGTTACAAATAATGTTTTTTCACTGATTATTCGTTTTATGCTTATGTTTTAATGATTCCATTTACTTGATTAATTTTTAATTTAACATTTTAATGGTTTCGTTCATTTAACAGTTTTCATTTAATTTCATTAAAAATTCATTCACTTTCATTACAGTTCAGTCAATTCCCATACTGCCTTCAGCCATAAGATGTGTGCTCATTCTCTTGGCAGATTAAAAAAATAAACTCCATTCCAACTGATCCAAGCATTCTGCATTTCCTGCTATAACAACTGCCAGTAAAAATATTATCAAACACATTTTAAATGATTAAATTACTTTCAGATTCCATGTGATGAAGAAAAATGGAAAGAAATAGCTGAGGATTTTAACAGAAAGTGGCAAATTTCTGCACTGCTTAGGTGCCGTGAACGGGAAACATGTCCAAATAAAAAAACATCCAGGATCTGGGTCACGGTATTACAACTACAAGGGAACGTTTAGTATTACTGGCAATAGTTAACGCGAATTATGAAATTCTACTTGCTGATGTCGGAACAAATGGAAGAATTTCTGATGGCGGTGTAATTAGAAACACTAAATTTTATGACCTTAATAAGAATGCGCTCAAGATACCCCTTCCCTCACAGCCTCCAAATAGTGATATGACCGTGCCCTACATTTTTGTTGGAGATGAAGCTTTCCAGTTGCAAGAAAATTTCATGAAGCCCTACTCACTGTACTCAATACAGAACAATGCACTTACATTTACCAACATTCTTGGGCACGGAGGGTTATGGAGAATTTTTTTGGAATTTTGACATCACATTTTGGAATCTTTCAAAAACCAATCACCCTCTCACCAGAAAAGGCGAGCATTATTGTTTTAGCTTGTTGCTATTTGCATAATTTTTTAAAGAACAATGACTTTGTTTTACCATTAAAGATCAACAGTGCTGCTTCAACAAACAATGCTAAACAGATACGAGAAACTTATTGCTGTTATTTCAACAGTGAAGGAAAAGTAGAGTGGCAGGAAAATTTTTGTTAATAACTGTTATTGTGCTGACTATGTTGTATGCTATTTATGAACATTAATTAATAAACTAATGGTTAATTGGTAAATAAAGTTAATTGATTAACACTTAACTGTGCACTGATTGTTTTCATCCCCATCCCCTTCAACTGGCAGTCCACTTAACGGTTGACGAACGTTTGTCAGGCGCTTCCTGGTCAACAAGGAACAGCAGCTCATTGTAGTACCACACTGATGGGACGTGTAGATTGTCGGCTGAAGGTCCTGATCGTTTGGAGTTGTTTACTTTTTTCAGTTCCTTCCGAAAAGTTGAACGTAGATTATTAATTTTTTTTACAATATCTTGAGAAGTATTGGGCTCCAACACTTTCAATTTCTCAATTAGGTTGTCATATGCCGCTGCCTCTTTGACTCTGTTGCTATAATGCCTATTTTCTATGTCCTAAAGTTCAGGTAATGATCTGTACGCTTCAATGAATGCAAGGGTCGCCTCTATTTTATTCATTTTGGAAGGGTGAGTATGATCACTAGAAGCATACATAATGGCTAAAGACCACAAATGGCTCATGTCAAAGTAAGCTGGCTGATGATATCCAGCATAAGATGCAACATGTGAAATGAAACATTCAAGGACACATGGCAGGTATATGCTGGAAAATCTTCACATTAGCATACATAGATAACTAATATTGAATGGTAGCTTCTTAAATAAAGTTACATCATGTCAGTAAGAAACTTTTAATGCCTAACAATATAAAACTGTGACATTTTGCTTCATACAGCAAAAAATCATAACATCCACAAAGTCACCAACAAGCAACACAGTTTTTCTTACACAACACAAGGAATGTCTGAATTGTCACACCTGGCTTATAAAAAAAGTTTGAAATATCAAAATACCATGTACATGAATAGTAAACTCATAGACAGTGCAAAAACAAACTTTATTATTCCCAGATAAACTGGACTGACATTATTATAGCTGAACAGGAAATTTGCAGCTTTGTACTTGGGATTTTTTGAGACCTTAAGTTTTGCATGTGGTTATTGTGTACGTACCCTACATTGCCATACAGCAATTTAATTTGCTGTTTCACAAAGTGACTGTTCATTTATAGACATGTCATTAATGGAAGCATTTTATGGCAAAGAGTGAACTGATTGCATGTGAACACTTGGGGTAGGACTCCATATCCGTTGCAAGTTTATGAAACTGTTCATCTTCAAAAAAGAGTTAACCTAGGTGTCCAGAAGGTGACCAAATTTGCTATTTCAAAAAATGGTTTTCCTTTCATTGACACTTCATCAATAGAAGCTTTTTAGGGCAAAGAGTGAACTTGTCCCTTGTGTACACCTGAGACAAGCATGCCGTTAGTTGCCAAGTTAATAAAACTGCTCAACATCAACAGAAAGAGCTTATATGTTTTGAGGTTCAGTTCCTGATCAGTCCACTCTAGCATAACACAAACTTCTGCAGCAGGTAATGACTTGAGTTTATGTTTCATCATCTTCCCTTAACAGATAAGATCTAGCCTATTTTCTATTCAATTATTATTTGTTTATTTTTTGTCTGTGGCAACAGAGTTTCTCTTTAGATACTCCCCTCATCATTATCATTATTTCCATTTCTCAGGTCTTCCTCACAACAGAATGCTTCTCTGGCATGATTTTCACATCGTGCTCTCTTCAGAGTGGGTGTTACATACCATACACATATCTGTTTTCTCAGATGTTACTGTTGCTTCCACTGTACCAGCCATTATTTAAACTGACAAATCTGTCTCTGCTTCTGGAGATATTCTAGATCCATCATTTCCTCATTTAATATTCACACTCTCCTGTATTTCTTCAGGATGTCTTCAGTTACCAAACTTTTTATACCCTAATTAGCTAATGAGGGTGGCAACCTAACTTTATTTCATACCCAAACATTTTGTCCACACAGCAATTATACTTGGAATGTCTTAATTGGCACATTCTACTTAATAAAAATATAATTTAAAATTATAACCGAAATAAAGCCACTTTCAGTCTGTGATCCAAAATGGTTTTTACATACAACTGGCAGATTACAGCCTGAAGATGGCTTTATGAAAAAAGCTGTAACATGTTGCTGTTATAATTTTTAATTATTTTTTAATTGCATTTACATAATCAAGGTTGTGTTAGACTAAAATTATATATATTCTATTACTTACTGAAAACACAATGGGGATGCCTCACCTGGGGGAAAAAAAGCACATTCTTTATTTCTTTGGCTCTGGCATTGGCACAATTTATTGTGAAGTGTAACTATAACTACCTATCAACACTGTGTAACATCCAAGAAGAGTGAAGATCTCATTTACACTGTGGCAGAAGCCTGATATTACATATATTCCACAGAGCTTTCAATTCATTTATCACATCTATTAACAAATTCTCTGTTGGGGTAGTGTAGTCAGCAGTGGATAGGCTACATGCTGGACAATCTAGGGTTCAAATCCCTGCAGGGGCAAGAGATTTAGCTCTTCTCCAAAACATCTGGATCAGGCTCATATTTAATTGGTACTGGGGACTCTTTCATTAGAGGTAACGTAGCTGGAGTGAGGCTGACCACTGACCTCCATCTAGTGCTGAGGTTAAGAATAAGTGCAGCCATACCCAACTCCTCTAATACACCTTCATGGCATGTTTATGGTCACCTTTACCTTCACCTTAACAAATGCTCTACCATTATCAGACTAAGTAAATCAAGTGCACCTATATCAAACATGTAACATCTTTGTGCCAGCTGGCACTCTTCGGCTACCCTGACTGAGGTTTCTCTGTGCTTCTTCCTCAGTTGTAAGGCACATGCCTGGGTAAAACCTGCAAAGACGGGGCACGGCCCGCACTCTTCCAAAATTTTTGTGTTGTTCTATGTATTGTTTGTTTTGTGTCATTTTGTGTGTGTAAATGTGTACTATACTACTGCCACTGGGTGGCTACCCAATTCCAGTTAACAAATATATCTATCATAAAGTAGATGTTTAGCTACTGCCTCATCTCTGTCTGATGTTATTAGCCTTAATGGGACCAACTTAGTCAAATGTACGTGATGGACCACAATGTAAATTAAAATCATCAGCTTGCAAATGCATGCATCTCAATCAAGTCAACCTGGCATATAATCTTTATTTCAGAAAACACCACGGTTACTTACCACACATTTCTTGTGAGAAGCCGTCTTTTGATAAAGAACACAAAACTTCAGAAAGAAAAAGTATTTCTTAAGTAACATTTTTAGGTTTTTTCTACAATAAGATTTTTATCATCTATATACGTACATCACATCTTTTCAATCATCTATACAAGGTATGAGATAGCCATGCTCCTGTTTTGTATTCTCCACTTGCTCGGTTATTTCACCAGTCATCACTCACCTAATACAATGAATTTTGGTCTTGCTTAGCACACAGAAAACTATTAAATATCTCATAGAATTTTCATTTTGCAGTGTTACAGTTGGATTACAAAACAGAAATACTGAACACAGGTTATGCAAGTGGCAAACGAAGACACAATGTCCTTCAGGTTTGATGAGCGCAAACAGTGTGTATGTTAAAGTGAAGGGCATTATTTCTATCCCAATTTTATAAAGTGAGTCCAAATAACCAAATGTTGTGTTGCTACCTTGGCATCCTGCAACTTAATCTGTTGGGTTAATTCACTACTGTGTTCTGCTACTACATATGTCTGGTAGATGCACAAATGCTGGACATGTTCTTTATATTATCTTAGTGGATCAACCTCTCTGTAATACTACACTTCTCTGGACACACATGGTATGCTGTCACTCTTGTAACCTGCAAGTCCAAAGCCATCCTTCACTGTCTTATTATGTTTGAACTCTCTTTAAGTGGGATATGGATTGTATGCTATGTTTCTAGGCATCTGGTAAATCTACATTGCAGTGTATGTTGTAATGGTATTGAGATCAACAAAACTGGTCTCTCCTGCATTGTCATCCAACATCTCTGATTCTCATCTGTAGAAATCTGCATTGCTGTAACTATTCCATTAAAGTGCTTCTCTCAGGTGTCAAAATTCATAAGGGAGACTTTCCATGTCACAGACTTGGTTGGCACAAGGAATGTAAAAAAACTCCATGTTTTGGTGATGCATGGTGGTGTGACTGCATTGAGACAGAGGTCCAAACTGGTAGGTTTCTTTTTGCATGTCTTTGATAGCTGTAAGGCTCTCTGGTCACCAGTATGTCCAGGAATGTCAGCAACCTGTTTGATCTGTGTTCATAGTGAAGTTATGTTCACATGATATGTTGAGATGTTGCACAACTTCTCAAAATTCTTTCATTCCACATGGCCACATGATAAAACACATCATCTACATTTTTGTATCAACATGTTCTCTAGGGCCCTTCTCTATGCCTTTTGTTCACAGCCTTCTGTGAAGGAATTCACCACAAGTGCAAGTAGTAACTCATAGCTATGCAATTCTTGTGGTCACAGAATTTTCCACTGAAGATAAATTATTTGGATGTTAATACCTAATAGAATAAATCCAATAAAAACCTTCAAACCAATGTTCTAACAACTTTAAGATCTTTGAGTGGTACTTTGGTAAAAAGGGGTCAGACAGGAATTAACATGGCCACATACTTTATGGCAGTATGTGTTATAACCATACAAAATCCGGTGAGTTCTACATATGACACCAAGTCCTGCCGTTGGTGCTAATGGCTCTGCCAAAACAGTGTGCTGGCATACCATTTGCCTCTGCAATGTGAAAGTTAGCACATTTTATTCAGGCATATTATGAAGCCTTATGGACATTCACTCAGAATCATCTGCATTTGGCCAAATATTAAAAAAGCAACAAAAATATGACTACACTCAAATAATTTCATTATAGTAGGTTTCAAACTTTGATAAACATGGAACCCCACAATGAGATTGAAAGGTACAAATGATATGGTCAAATAACAATGGATGAAGACTCATTGACAAGCTCAGTGTACTCTTGGTAGATCTCATGTTACAATGAAATGAGAGTCTACCTCTAGAAGTAACATGCAAGAAGACACACACACTGAGCATATCAGATGGTCTCTATGAAAGAAGAATGATTCAGGTGTTAGAGGGACAGCTGCTCATAGGTTAATGAAAAGAAATGATATGAATGATTGAGAGCAGGTGCATGAATGGATAGAAATATGCCCATTCATATGAGCTTCTGATATGCTGTCATGTGAACTGTGGATGGATGATGATGAATGTCAACTAATTCCACGGAACACGGTCCCCCTTGAGAAGTTAACAGTTGATCAGGTCATTCAAAAAAATTCCTTGCATATTGTGGAACCTAAGAGTTCATTACCATGTTCACAAAAGCCTGATATTTGTCTGTGCTCAGTCAGATGAATCAAGTCCACAGCCTCCAAATGTATCTGCTGTAATATTATTCTTGCTTCTAAACCTAGGTCTTCCAAGCACTACATATAAAAATGTTACCTCAAATTAAAAAAGAAGCACAAACTTGCACATATATTGAAATAAAAACAATCCTCCCTCTACCACCAAGTTCAAACTTGTGCTGGAGTCTGAATTTCTGTGAGAATAATGAAAATGGACAAAGACGTTTGATCTGAAATGTTGCTTCAATTATCAACTGTTAGAAGTGGATATATAGTATACGAGAGCATGTGTTAGCAATCTGTGTTTTAAAGGAAGCTATTGATACACCAATTTCTTTACCAATTGTGTATTCCCATTACAAAAATCTTCTGAAACAAACTGGCAAATTGTTTTGCTACTATAATCTCCTGGTGGTGACTCCATGTCTTCCACAAACACACTTTTCAACAGTGTATCGTACAGTGTCAAAAAGGAAGGTAACTGTGAAACATATATTATGAAGGTTGGCAAAGTAAAACCTCACAGTATAATCCCTGAATTTACATCAACAAACATGCAGTTTAGCCAGGATATTCTTCCTGAAGACCAAGATATAACCCTGGGTTCTACCACAGATGAAGCAGTACTAACCACAAAATATGCATCATCTAATAATATGTCCTCAACAATGGGAAAATATGAAAGCTTCTTTTATTGTAAGACTGTATGCTGAAGCTCAGTTCTCTACATACTGACATATACTATGTGCATCATTAACAAGTGTGAAAATGTGTGCACAGCACAGTTATCATAGTTCATATGTGACTCTAAAGATCGTAGCAACAATGCTAAAATTGACATGTAGTTACCGTTACACTTGTTTTCACAATTTGCTACAAGACGCAGAAAATGCAAAGTAGCTGGTGCACCACATTTCTACTTTTGGCACATGTAACTTAATTGACAAAAGGTCTAATTTTATTTTCCTATCTTGTGCCTGGGTCCAAATACGATGCACAGACAACTATGCACAGAAAAGGCATGTATATGTATATGCATGCAGTAACACAAAACAATTCATTCATTTTTGTAAAATTGACCAATATTAAATAATATGAAGATCTGTGCGATCACTTCCAAGTTGATATATGAGGATATACATGGCAGTTTTAACAAACGCTCTGCAGGAATGCAAAAGCACCTAAAAACCAAGAACAATGTCTTCCTTGTTATCATCAGAATGATGTGACACAACATGGTTCTTTAAAGCCTGCATATCAGCATATGTTTTGGGTCTCAAAGTACAAGCATAAGGCTTGTCCCGGCGGTGTGTAGCAATATGCCTCTGGAGATTGCCACGTAATGCAAACCTCTTTTGGCATACATCACACTCATATGGTCTATCTCCTGTGTGAAGTTTCTGATGGTTAATAAGTGAATGACGATGTCGAAACAGCTTACTGCATACATCACACTTGAAAGGCTTCTCTCCAGTATGAAGCGTTTGATGACTGGCCAATGCATGGCGCAAAGCGAATCCCTTACCACAAACAGTACACTGAAACGGTTTTTCTCTTGTATGTACTAACATATGTGTCTTTAAGTTCCCGGCATGATTGAAGCTCCTATTACAAATCTCACACACATGTGGCCTCAATCCACTGTGTATCATATAGTGAGTTTTTAATGTGCTCGCATGGAAGAATTTTTTCTTGCACAATTCACACTCATGGCTCTTCACTCCTCTATGTTTCACACCATGTAACCTCAGATTAGATGCCTGCAAGAAACTTTTCCCACATATTTCACACAAATAAGGTTTTCCATCTATGTGCACCAGTTTGTGTGTCTTCAGTAAATTTGGATGGTAGAAGCTCTGGCCACAAATATCACATGAAAATGTCCTTGGCTTGTGCTTATAAGAATGTTTCTGCAGACCGCCAGATGTCGGGAAAGAATTGCCACATACTGAACACTTATGTGACCTTTCACTTGGACAGTTCCCAGAGCTGGTTGGCAGTGCAGCAAACTGACTTGACAACGGCTGTGAACTGTAGCAAATGCCAAAACAGTCAATCATAATTCATAATAACAAAAATGTGGAAAACACAGTACACAAGGGAGAATACAACACCTGATAACATATACAAGGTATATCATGTAAAGGTGAAACTGATACAGATGGTGCTATTAAACCTTTGGTGCCAGAATTAAATGCCCTGCAAAATGTGCAGGAGACTGGAATGTAAATGATGGCTGCATATGAAGGCCACTAAATGGTCGTTGCCTATACAGGATGAACAATGTTTAAGCATCACAATGCACGACAGGTATACCTGATATTACACGACAAAGGGTTAAATGGTTACTGCTCATGCAATGAACATAACACTAGGAAGAGTTAGTTCATTATGAACTAGGGAATTATGTGATGTGACCCAAGCAAGCTGGTCTACAACTACAAGTTCATGGAATGATGATTAGATCAGATGAGTTTCACCAAATTTAAGATATCCTCCTGTCCACTAGGAACAAATAAATAAGTTTAAGAATGTCTCATAATTTTCACTTCAAATAACTGTCTCCAGCAGTCCATTCCAGTGTTACCAATACACATTCATTATGAAAATATAAAACTACATCTGAATATTATGTACAGGTTTATAAAATTATGTCTTGGACATCCAGCTCATAGTATAGCCACTGTACTAACTAGGTGTCAATAAAACTATGCATGGATTAAGAATTCTGACAAGGTTAGTAGTCAAATGATGTTTATATATGTATATAGCATGTGGTGTACAGTCTGTTCAGCTTGTTCAATCAGATAGCCATGAGAACCACAAAGCAGAAGCTACTACAGGTTTTTACAGCATACTACTCCAGAAAGAAAAACATACGTCATAAAATAAAATGCATAACCTTCCATGGTAAAAGGTTAATGTTTTTCATGGATGACAAGATAAGGAAAGTATTAAGCAAGAAAATTCACTTCCTGATGCATGCAAGGAAGGTGGAAAGTCAAATATTTTGCTCCTACATTGCTGGAAAATGACATGTTACCACTAAACCTTACTGCAAACACTTACAGGTGAAAGAAAGATAATATTTATCTCTGATAAAGAGATGTGGCAAGTACAGTGAAACCTGGACTTCTGAGGGGACCATTTAAAATGAATGTAAACTCAAGGAAAATACAAAATTAAGGAAATGAACATTTATGTAGCTAATTAAATTAAATACATTAAAATAATACTGTACTGCATTACACATGCAACCTAGCTGAATACAGTGTCTTAGATATGTAATTTACTCCTTCAACATGTCCATTACAGTAAGTTTCTGCTTCTTCACTTTCTGATGAACACTCTACATCTCGTTCTGAATACTACTGAGGGCAGCCATCATATTATTGATGACACTAAACCTCACACAGTCACTATAACAAAACGTAACCAAAAAGAAATGCCCTAAATAAAAGAGCTTCCAACTCACTTCACAGTCAATTGAAAAATCTACCATAGCTTCTATCTAAAATTGTTTATAACTACACAGACTTGGTGCCAGGACAATGCAGGCACAGAACATCTATAATGCAGGCCTCAGCTCTGCTGGCATGACCACTGACACCAAAGAATTTGTAGCACAATGGTATGGATCATCTAGTAAGCATCACAGTACAAAGGTAGTAAGTGTATGTAAAGACAAGAGAGGAAACAGGAAATTATAACCAGAAATCAGTTTTATTTCCTGATTCACAACTGAAAGTAATTAAAACAACAGCAACATGTGAACTTATGCTTAATTTGAATATTTAATCAAGGAACTTGGTAGAAAGAACAAATGTAAGTTGAAAGAATGTAAGCAGTTCCCCTATTGGAACTTTGGCTGGACCCATAACAATGTGCATAGAATGAAGGGAAACAGATTCATTGAACATAAAATCCACGTTTCACTGCAGCTGAAAGACCATTTACTTTCCAGATCAAGTGTGGAATGCCAAATAGTTTGAGCTTTATGGCTGGGGAACACATGATATGCATATTCCATGTTGCAACTAAATCTCAGTGCTGATGTCTAACATATGATATTAAATATAATTCAGTGGGAGGAGGTGCTTGTAGGATCAAGGCTACTTCTGTTTTTTACCACATCACAGCAGCCTACTGTGTTAAAAAGTTCTTTCCCAAGAGAACTGTGAATAATCACAATAAAACACAGGTGAGTGAAAAGTCCCAGTGCATCTGTGCCAGAAGGACGCTACATTGTGCTGGAAGTAGGGAAGTCCCATACAAAGCAACTTTAGATGGCATGTGTGACCTGTTGCCACACACCCCCTCCAACCCTGGACTCTCAGCCAATTGGGTATATACAGTCATTGTGACTTCCGCTCCAACATACATCCTACTTCTGACAGGTGGGCAGGGACTTTGTACTCACCTTGTATAACATTAAGTAACTGAGATAATTAAAACTATACCCACCTAACTGCATTCACATCCACATGATACTTCTCAAAGTCAGCTTCAGTGTCTGGTTCTACTTTGACTTCTACAGCTTCCTGATTATCAACCTAAAATATAAACTACCACAAATCAACACTAAATCTTATATGCTATGGACACAATAAGGATGAGTGGTGGCAGCTGCAACAACAACAACAACCAGTACAAGTTAAGCCTGTTTATGTTACTTCCAATCACATTCTCAACCTACAATATCACACTATGAATTTTGCATTACATGTACTGGTAATGACTAAAGAGGGTGACTATGCATCATCACGTTCCTGATGTGCGCCTAGTTTACATAGCCTAGTCTTTATGCATCTAGTAGTATTTGAGAGGGTTGTGTTGTATCATCTGATGTGATGAAATAACACTTGTTACCAACCTGACATTAAAAACCTTTCAGATTCACCAACCCTAAGCTCAGAGCATGGGTTTATCATGCTTTTCAGAAAGAAAAAGTCATAAATTAATCTGCAAAATATGATCTGGGTTTAGTGCAGTACTGAACAAATCCCAGGCACCTGGCCACCTGGGTGACTTAATTTTGTATGGTGGCATGTAGTATTTACAGCATTGTTATTGCAGTTCACCTCACTACATACAAAAATGTGTATCACTTCAAATGCATCAAGCAGAAAGGCCACATTATAGTGAGGTTTAAAAGTCACTCCAGAACTGTGGGTCCTCAGCATGGAACTGCTTTGTGTTACCATTCTGACACTGAGAATTTGGAGGTGGGTACTGGATTTATGGAAAATTTCTGAACCCATGGTTCAATATGACGCCTTATTTCATAGTAGGTTTTAGTCCCACTGCACAGTTCAGTACAAACTTATTTGTTAGATCAGTTTCACTTATCCAGTGGACAGACACAGTGGTGTAGTGGTGAAATGGTGAAGGAGGAGGAAGACGTAATCAACCACAATGTCACTTTGCTCATCAGAAGGGTCAATATGTATTTATGAATGTTTTAATATGGGCACATTGTGCTCTTGACAATTACATTTTCCATGTGATGAAGTTTGCTGCTCTAACACCATTCATACTACTAACTTCATGTAAACTCTCATTACCAAGTGTCAATTTAAAAATATCTTCTGTCCATAACCTTGCACTGAAATTTCCTAACAGAATTTGCATGTGCGTAATTTGGTACTTGATTGATTACCTACTCTACTGCCTAACGGAAACCATCTTTTGTGTTACAATTTTTAATACAAGTCAGGGCAGCATATTCAGAGCAATAATAATACACCAGCAACCTCTTAATAGAGGAACCTTATTTTATCTGACAAATATTGTTTCACTTATAGAACTTGGCTCATGCAGCAGCCTACTGATGCTCAGGTTATCGGAGACAGGATGTCACGTCTTTATTCATCATCTACAATTTCAACTGGAATCCCACTGGACAATCACAAATTTCTGTGTGATGCACGCTGATTTATTTATTTATCTATTTATTTATTTGAAATATATTCCATTGATCCTAATTGGAATAAACCTTAGGATATAGAAACTGTCAACAGATCATGAGAGTAAATGTATTACATAACACACATGTCTATTTACAATATAATCAAATTCATAACTTAATATTAATAAATGTCATAAGTACTGTCATAATAAGGCCTGAAATAATTGTAAGAATGTATATATATATATGTGTGTGTGTGTGTGTGTCAATCTGATTATGTGTAAAATATGCATAATATCAAAATAATTAATATAATTTATAAAATTGTAATTTGTTAATAACAATCATAATTAGTAATATATATATATATATATATATTAGAATCACACTGCAGTGACACTTTTAACAAGTACCCAGATTGTTCCTTAATTTCCATTCAAAGTATTCATTACACGAGTAAAAAGATCCCGCAAGAGAAAACTTATTCAAGGCCAATTTAAATTTGTTTGTATAATTAAAAATTTCCTAATGTTTAGTGGTAAATTATCAAAAATGTTAATTCCAGAGTAATTTACTCCTTTTTGTGCTTTTGTCAGATTTATAGTTGGAGGATGTAAGTCAAAGTCTTGTCTAGTATTATTACTGTGTATTGCAAATTTGATTTGAAAGCATCTGTGTTCTTAACTACAAATGTTGATAATGAAAATGTATTGTGAGTAAAGTGGAAAAATATTCACTTTTTAAACAGTGGACAGCAAGTCTCTAGACACAGCATTCATAATAATAATTATTGTTCTTGTTTGTTTCTTAAAAATAGAACTGCTATAGGAAAAATTGCCCCAGAAAATTATTCCATATGACATGGTGGGGTGCACATACGAAAAATAAATTGTTCTTAAACTTTTTTGAGACATAACTGACTTAAAGGATCTGACAGAATAACCCACAGAGCTCAACCTAGGGGTTAGTTGTTCAATTTGTTTCTTCCATGATAAGGTGTTATCTATGGGTAATCCAAGATATTTTATGTTATAAATATTATTAACGTGAAATCTTCAAAATTTATGCTTATATCAATTCCTGTATTTCATTTTGCTGTAAAGTTTTATTAAGATTCAATGATAATGGATTGCAAAACGTAAGTTTATTTTATCAAATGGCACTACAAATTCTGTGGCATAATCAGTGGATTCAGAGTTAGAAAATATAACACTAGTGTCATCAGTGAACAAAGTTGGTTTAGATATATTATTTATTATGTATGGTAAATCATTAATGTATGATAGGAAAAACAGTGGAACGAGTGTTCCACCTTGTGGTACACCCTGATGGTCTTTGTCCCAATCAGAATAATTTTTGGAGAATTAACTTTTTTCATTACTCTGTGGTATCTGTCATTTAAACAGGATTTTACCATATCACCTGCCTTACCATTAATACAATACTCCAATTTTGCAACTAATATATCATATTTCACACAGTCAAATGCTTTTGTAAGATCATAGAATAGTCCTCCAATTAATAGTTTATTATGAAGAGCTGTTAAAATGTTTTTTGTTAAGTTGTGAGTAGCTAATTCAGTGGAGGAATTGGTTCTGAACCCGCACTATTCCTGTGCAAGAATATTACTATGTATATGGAATTTCAACATATTGTAAATGACTCTTTCAAAAATTGTGGAAAATGATGTAAGCAATGACACTGGTTTGTAATTTAACATTTCAGTCTTGTCACTTTTTTTAAAAATGGGACTTATACGAGACTATTTTAGACACACAGGAAATATACCTGAAGATAATACCTTATTACACACATAGGTTAGAGTGGATACTACAGGGTGCGGCAGAAATAGTGAACTAATTATAAATAAGAATAACATTTTACTGAGAGTAACTGATACCAATTTTAGCACGTCACAATTTACCATGGTGCTTTTTTTTTTTTTTTTTTTTTTAATTTTTTCTTTTTTTTTCTTTTTTTTTTTTTTTGTTGCCCCCCTCCCCCTCAATGTACCGGGGCCCTTT
>Ga0136643_10002816_pt1 | contig 22923 bp, 18 predicted proteins | sample TergutLab28metaG_FD_96883 | JGI IMG/M metagenome (GOLD analysis project Ga0136643, IMG submission 96883) | Labiotermes labralis P1 segment gut microbial communities from Petit-Saut dam, French Guiana - Lab288 P1 (version 3) (version 3) | ecosystem: Host-associated > Arthropoda: Insects >... | reverse complement strand
TGCCGTTATTCTTAGCATAAAAGATGGAACGATAAAGTTATCAATGTATGAAAAATTCACACCTACGTGTGTATTTTGTGAAAAGCCCGAATCCACGCTAATTATCAATGGCACAGGAATTTGCAAGGAGCATGTTTCGATTATTGTAAACTCTGGACATAAATAAATACTGTGGATTAAAACTCACCTTTAGTGTTGTATAATATTGTTTACACTGAACATAAACCGATAAATCTGTTATGATATATCGGTTTTTTCGCACCTAATTTTATAACAATCTCAACTCATGCTTATGTCCCAACCACTACACACCGCAAGTTTGTATATAATGGCGGTGTTTATTAATTCAACAAACCCCTTACTCTCATAATATTTTTTTTGATTATGATAGTATTTGGATGTTCTAAGCCAAACACCTTTTCTCCGATGGCCAAAGCCTTTTTATACCATTTCAGTGCTTTGACGTACTCTCCTTGATCTGAATACACATCTGCAATGTTGTTATAGGTTATGGCGATGGATGGGTCTTCTAAGCTCAACACTTTTTCTTTGATAGCCAAAGCCTTCTGATACCATTCCAGTGCTTTGGTGTGATCTCCCTGATTTGAATACACATTCGCAATGTTGTTATAGGTTATGGCGGTGTCTGGATGTTCTAAGCCCAACGCCTTTTCTTTGATAATCAAAGCCTTCTGATGCCATTCCAGCGCTTTGGCGTTCTCTCCCTGGCTTGAATACACTAATGCAATGTTGTTATAGGTTGCAGCGGTGCTTGGATGTTCTAAGCCCAACACCTTTTCTTTGATAATCAAAGCCTTCTGATGCCATTCCAGCGCTTTGGCGTTCTCTCCCTGATTTGAATACACATTCGCAATGTTGTTATAGGTTATGGCGGTGGATGGATGTTCTAAACCCAACACCTTTTCTTTGATAGCCAAAGCATTCTGATACCACTCCAGCGCCTTGGCGTTCTCTCCCTGGCTTGAATATACATCCGCAATGTTGTTATAGCTTATGGCCGTGTCTGGATGCTCTAAACCCAACACCTTTTCTCTGATGACCAAAGCCTTTTGATGCCATTCCAGCGCTTTAGCGTACTCTCCCTGGCTTGAATATACTGATGCAATGTTATTATAGGTTGTGGCGGTGGATGGATGTTCTAAACCCAACACCTTTTCATTGATAGCCAAAGCATTCTGATACCATTCCAGCGCCTTGGCGTTCTCTCCCTGGCTTGAATATACATCCGCAATGTTGTTGTAAGTGGCGGCGGTGTCTGGATGCTCTAAGCCCAACACCTTTTCATCTATAATCAAAGTCTTATGATACCATTCCAGCGCATTGGCATACTCTCCCTGTCTTGAATATACTAATGCAATGTTGTTATAAGTTGTGGCGGTGGATGGATGCTCTAAGCCCAACACCTTTTCTTTGATAACCAAAGATTTATAATGCCATTCTAGTGCGTTGGCGTACTCCCCCTGTCTTGAATATACTAATGCAATGTTGTTATAGGCTGTGGCGGTGGATGGATGTTCTAAGCCCAACACCTTTTCTTTGATAACCAAAGATTTATAATGCCATTTTAGTGCTTTGGCGTACTCCCCCTGGTTTGAATACACATTCGCAATATAGTTAAACAAGCGACCAATTTCTTCTTTTTCAAAATCGCATAAATGGCTCATTATAGATTCTGCAATGTTAAGGCGAACGTGAACCCTTGTGTATATATCAGTAGCTTTCACGTATTTATTACCCGACATATAACTAATAATCGATTTAAAGTCCTCGTATTTAACTTCTTTGTATTGAAGCAATATTGCATCTTTTACTATCGGATGCATTTCATAACCTATTTCAGATACACTTAGCCAGCCCAGTTTTGTTAGTTCAATTATATCGTCTATTTTACAATCAAGCCATTTTTCGACTTCAGCAGGTATCTCAAAACTTGGCATAAGAGCGAAATTTTTTAGTATTCGTTTTTGTTCGTCGTTTACTGAAACTAACTCAAACAACGCCTGTAAGTGTTCGGCTATGGTTTGAGTATTGGCAGCATGGGAAGCTTTAACACTCAAATCAGGATACTCAAACCCTTTTTCTTTTAATTTTTCTACATATTCCTCCAATGGATATCCAGGCCTATTTGCCGCACGAGCCAAGAGCTCTACGGAAAGTGTATGGCATTTTACAAGTTCCACAAGTTTGTGGACGGCTTCTTTCTGTTCCCGCGCTTTATCATGTTCATAGTATTTATAAAAAATTTTAACGCTTTGCTCCTCTGATAGAAAATCTACCGGGAACAACTTGAAATTTCCGATACTACTCAATCTCGATGTCAGCACTACATTTGCAGCAAGTCGCTCGATAAAATCCACTCCGCTTGAGTCTAAATTAGACACGTTATCAATAAATATTATCGTATCTTTTGTTGCATCTAATAGAAAATTTTCTATTTCCCTATATCTTTCGGCGGTATCTTCGACCTTATTGAAAATTATAAATGAATTTAATAAACTCTCTTTGAAATTGTGCTGATATTCAACCCACGCTATATGTTCACACTCGTCTTTAACCCTGTGGTATAACGCTTTTGCCACTGTTGTTTTACCAATTCCCCCTAGTCCGTTAATCAACGCAAGCTTTTGATTTTGTTTTATATCTTTATATAGCTTATCCACCATATCATCACGATAACTAAATTCTTTATTGATTGGTGGTGCAGGCATTGTTATTGCGTTAGGTATGTAGGGATGGATTATTGGGTGTTCTGGAAGTGAAGCCGTTGGTTCGATTTTTTTCATTTCTTTGTTTTTAGTAGAAATTTTATTACGAATAAGACCTTTAAGCGGATAAAAAATAAAAACACTCACTAAGGCACCTACCAGAGTTACCATTAAGGGGTTATCTTGTATAAAATCTATTACACCAAAAAATATGTCACGTGCCGTATCCCAAAAGTCAATATCCTGACACATAGAGAGACACCTCCTAAATTCACATTAATAACCATAGATGAGATATATCTAATATTGCAAACACTCAATTGCGCAGTAGGCAATTTCGACTATTTGTATTTTTCGCTATAATTTTACAAGAATAGCTAACATTATTCAAGAAAAGTATTCGCTATATAATAAAATTTTTGCTAATTTCTTATCAATTATATGTAATTTTTAATAACAAAAAAAGAAATCCTGTAAAATAGGATTTCTAGGGGATACCCTTGACAGGACTTGAACCTGCACGGTTGCCCACCGGAACCTAAATCCGGCGCGTCTGCCAATTCCGCCACAAGGGTTTATTTAATGCTCAGCTATTATAATCGCTGCTACAAATTTTGTCAACAATTTTTAGAAATTGCGATATTGTAGATTAACAATATTCATAACTAGTATACAGGCTTTCTCCATAAATAATTGTTCTGCCATTTTCGGTAAAATGAAATTTTGCCGGGCAGGCTGCGCTTTCTTTTATTACCCGACTCATGATGCCATTCTTTGGGGCGGGTAGTTTTTGTGGGGCTTGCTGGTTTACCTTTATACGAAGACGATATTTACCTTGGGCAAGTTCGATTGAATTGTGCTTGCACTTAATTATTTTTACCCCTTTATATGTGGTAAGTCTGTACTCTTTGCCATTTTTCATTATTACGCAAATACATCCCCAAAAGTGAAACCCAGCAAATGGTATTTTTGCAATTGCTGCCATTATTGAGCAAGTAGCGTTTGTGTCTACAAAATTATTGCTTTGCACCCATGTGTATTTCTCGGGAAATGAGACACCGCTATCTGTCTCAATATAACCAATTCCGCCATTTTCAAAGTCCCATATTTGGCCGTTTAGTTTTACCTTGCCACTCACATTATGCCGCATACTTATAATACCATGGCGGCATTCCATTGGAAAAAAGCGAAATGGGCCCATAATATCACTATTTATTGGGGTAAGGTTGGAATATTTTAATTCGCCAATAATGGAAAAACTTCCATGGGTAATATTAAGTTTTATACCTTTATGAGAGAATGTGTTTTTACCAATGCATACGACTTCACCATCGATAAATTCAGACAAATCGTATTTTATGTGAAAAGATGCCGCATCCGTTATTACAAAGATAAAGGCGCAATTGCTTGATTTGCCCGGTATTATGGCGAGGGTTTTTCCATTTACTTGCTGCTTGTAGTACCAGCCTTTGAATTTTGGCTTCATGAGAACCTCCATTTATTGCGAAACGTTCCCTACCCTCATTTTGGGTATTTTTATCATCTTTCGAATATGAAATGACCAATTCAGTTGGTGTCAGAACGCCACCAACTGAATTTATTTTCGCATTATTGTGTAGTCTAAATTATTACCTTCTCCTACATATTTTTAAACTAGATGCATTTGATTCAGACCCATAATAGGGATATTAACTACAACTTCAAGTACCTAGTGTCACTAGGCACTTGAATTATAAATTTCTTTTCAAACAAAAAAGGGATGCCCGAAGACATCCCCAAACCAAACGTCAAATTATGCTGTAATATAAACAGCCCTTGCATCCCCATCCCATGCAGCTTCAAAGCCAAATGCTACAGATATATAACGTGCAGGCACAAAAATGCGCTCGTTTAGCAATATCGGCATACCCATTCCATCAGGTAATTCTTGGTCTATATATAGCACCACTTCAATATCGCCACGTACTACTGTAACCCGGCCGGCATCGCCTTCCCATGCAACTGTTGCACCAAAGGCTTCTACTACCATGCGCAAAGATACCATTGCGGCGTAAGAATCCGGATCAATAAATGGAATAAAGCTATCAATTGTTGTTGCTTCAATATCGTTAATTGTGTAGGTTGGGCTATCCATTACCAAACGAAGGGTTGTAACAATTTGCACAGGCTCGTCTATTGGTTCATCAATCGGTTCATCTATTGGATCGTCTACAGGGTCAGGCTCAACAACTTCGCCAGCCAAAGATTGTGCTGCCATCCATTGGAATAACGATACGTTTACGCCATCAATTTCTTCAGACACAGCATTATTTAACGCAGGTATCCAAGACCAGTGGAGGTTAAATGCCCAAGGTTCGCCGTCATCATCGTAAAATTCGTCGCTATATAAACCATCTGTGGTGGTTAAATGTACATTTAACGCACCTGCAGTTACCAACATGTCTAAAATTCTTTGAGAATCTTCGTGTGGTGTGCCTGCAACCGGGTCATTGATATCGTGGATCATCCAGATAGGAACATCTACGATGCTTGCAATTTTGTCATCCGTCAGCCATTCTTCACGGTATCCTAAGCAGACAGGCCACGCAGCTGCAAACATATCAGGGCGGGCAAAAAGCATACGCATTGTCATGTATCCACCGTTAGAGCACCCACCGATATAAATTCTGTTCAGGTCGATTCCTGGTGTGTTTTCCAGATAATAGTCGATCAGTGCCAGCAAGGCCGCCTCGTAGTGAGATTCGCCATTATTGTCTGCAGAACCTGCAAACCACATGGTGGTTGCTTGTGGCAACAACACATGTGCGCCACCCATTAGGCCTTGAATTTCTGGTGCAACAAGCTGGGTTACACGGTTACCTAAAATTGCAACATCAGGTGCAGCTGTTAGATTACGACTGCCTTCGCCGCCGCCATGCAGCCAAATAATTAATGGCCGGTTGCTTGCAGCGGCCTGGGCCGGTACAAAGCTACCGTATTGCAATGTAATATCGCCATAATCAAATACACCATCTAAATCGAACAAGTCTGTTAGTGGTGCAATTCTTGCGGTGCGTGTTGGAGTGAACGCTTCGCCCCAGGTTATTGTGGTTTCAAATGGGTCGGCCCAGTTGTTACCCATGGGCGAAAGTACAAAGGTAAAAGGATTGATGCCTCTGCCCGGATGTACTTCAAGTTCTAATGTTATAAATGTGCTAGGCTCGTTTGCAGGTACACCGTTTGCATCTGAAACAAAGGCATTCACTACATTAGCGTCTTGTTGCACTAGGTCAAATTCATCATCCATTGCCGGACGAAAACCGGGCTCTCGGGTAAAGAATACGGAAAAATCCGCAACATCGATATCATCAGCGTCTACAGCATCGCCTAATTCAACAATAAGGCGTGTTACAGCCGGCCCCCAGTCAAAGCCTTCTACTACCAATTGGTACGTAAGAATTTCTGGACCACTACCGTTTTCACCATTGTCATCTGCCTGTAGTGACAGGCCGGACATCATTGATAGGATTAAAACCAGTACCAACATTACTGCCAACTTCTTCTTCATAACATTTCTCCTTTCAGATTTTAGGAAGTATTGTTGAGAGAATTTAGCACTTTGGCTAAAGTTCTATACAATATGTCCTAATGCTGGTTTGATTGTAGTTGCTACAAGATTATAAGTCAATAGTGATTAAAGTAATTTCACGATTTTTTTGTTAAGAATTTTACATGTTCTATAAGCAGGCTTGCCCACATAGACATGTTCATGAGGTGAAGTGGACATGAATAACAACGGACTAACAACATCACAGGCAATTAATTCTGCTAATCAGCATGGCACAAATGCCTTGACAAAAAAAGCACGTACCGGTTTTTTTGCGCGATACATATCAAGCTTTGGCGACCCTATCATACGTATATTATTGGTGGCACTTGGGGTTAATCTCTTGCTTATGATACGTGACGCCAATTGGTACGAATCTGCAGGTATCGCGGTAGCCGTGCTGCTTGCAACCCTTATTTCAACCTTATCAGAATATGGGAGCGAATCTGCCTTCGAAAAATTAAACGAAGAAGCCGCCCATATAAAATGCCGTGTACGGCGCGACAACAAAGTCGTAGAACTTCCCATATCAGAAATAGTTGTGGGCGACGTTGTATATCTCCAAGCCGGCGAACGCATTCCCGCAGATGGCGTGCTGATTAGTGGTGAAATAGATGTTGACCAGTCGGCTCTAAACGGTGAAACCAAAGAAGTGCGCAAAATTCCGCCGACAGATAGTAGAAATCCACAAATCGAATTTTTATCAGAGGCCGGGGTATTTCGTGGTAGTGTTGTTTGCGCCGGTGAAGGCCAATTTCTTGTAAACCGGGTTGGGGACGGCACGTTTTATGGCCAGCTTGCCATTGATGTACAAGAAGCTACCATAGAAAGCCCGCTAAAGGCAAGACTAACACAGCTGGCAAAAATAATTAGCCGCTTTGGATATGGTGCGGCGGCAATTGTTGTTATCGCAAACTTATTTAACTCCTTGGTGCTGCAAAACCACTTTAATTCTTACCTTATAATGGCGCACTTGTCCGACTTTCATCGCCTATTTGGCGATATTATGATGGCAGCCACCCTTGGTATTACGGTTATAGTTATGGCCGTACCGGAGGGGCTTCCAATGATGATAACCGTTGTACTAAGCGCCAATATGCGGCGCATGTTAAAAGATAATGTGCTTGTGCGAAAATTAGTTGGTATCGAAACCTCCGGGAGCCTTAACATACTCTTTACAGATAAAACCGGTACATTAACAAAGGGTATTTTGGAAGTTACAAATTTTATTACAAGTGACGGAAAAATCATTGATGCAAATAGTCTTAAACGCCTGCCCATTTATAGACGTGTGGCACTTAACGCATTTTATAATAACAGTGCGCAGCTTGTATCTAAAAAATTAAAAACCGTTGCCATTGGTGGAAATTCTACAGACAGGGCATTACTTGAATATGTAAAAAAAGAGGCACCAAAACTCCCCCTATGTAAAAAAGGTTTTACAAAGCCATTTAATTCTAAGGACAAACTATCCATCGCACAAATATCTGGGGAAGATAAGGGTATATTGATAAAAGGCGCGCCGGAAAACTTACTGCCTAATTGCCGCTACGCCTATAGGGAAACCGGTAAGAGGGCCGCATTCCCCCACCCTGCTAAGCTTAAAGAAATGCTATATAGACAAGCTCGCGACGGTGTAAGACTGCTGGCTCTTTGCGAAGCAGAAAATGAACAGGACGCTGCGGCTAGACAAAATTTAACCCTAGTGGGATTTATAGGCATACGAGATGAAGTAAGACCGGAAGCCAAAAAAGCCGTTGCCGAAGTATTGCAAGCAGGTGTGCAAGTTGTAATGGTAACCGGCGACAACCGGGATACAGCGGTTAACATCGCAGGAAAAATAGGATTGATTTCCAAAGACGAATCCGCCGGAATAATCACAAGTAAGGCACTTAACCGGCTAAGTGATACAGATGTAAAAAAACTGCTGCCAAAACTGCGGGTAGTTGCCCGGGCACTACCTTCCGATAAAGGACGGCTTGTGCGCTTAGCCCAAGAAATGGAGCTTGTTGCAGGCATGACAGGAGACGGCGTAAATGATGCCCCTGCCCTAAAGCGGGCAGATGTGGGTTTTGCCATGGGTGACGGCACAGAAATTGCAAAAGAAGCAAGCGATATTGTTATTTTAGACAACAATTTTGTTTCCATTGTAAGGGCCATACTTTATGGGCGAACCATTTTTAAGAGCATACGAAAATTTTTAATTTTTCAACTAACCATTAATTTTTGCGCCGTTGGTATTTCTGTAATCGGGCCATTTATTGGTGTGCCAGTACCTGTAACGGTCATTCAAATGCTGTGGATTAATATGATAATGGACACATTAGCAGGCCTTGCCTACGCAGGGGAAACACCCCTAGCCGAATACATGAAAGAAGCCCCCAAAAAACGCAACGAACCCATTATCAACCGCTACATGTTTAACCAAATTGCGACAACCGGCTTGTACACTACTTTGCTAAGCCTGGCATTTTTTAAGATACCATTTTTCTTTACAGCCTTTAGAAGCGATGAAGGATATTTCCTTACTGCATTTTTCGCATTATTTATTTTTGCAGGAGTGTTTAACAGCTTAAATGCCAGAACCTACCGCATTAATATTTTAGCCTATTTAGAGCGTAACAAGATGTTTATAGGGGTCATGCTTGCGGTATCTGTCATGCAAATTTTACTCATTTATTATGGTGGCGCCATATTCCGCACTACAGGGCTTAGTTTTTATGAACTTGCCCTTGTCATTGCGCTTGCATCTACAGTAGTAATTTTTGACCTTGGGCGAAAGATATTTTTGCGCATGCATAATAGGAAAGGTTTTATTTAGCAGATTTCGAAATTCAGTTGGTAACAGATCGTTACCAACTGAATTTGATATAAATCTCCGAAAGAAGCCTATTGACACATTCCTATAAACCTCGTACCATAAAGATGCAATATTAAAAATAAGGAGGAAAATTTAAAATGCACAAATTCATGAAAAAGATTTGCGCTGTAACAATGGCAGTCATTATGGTGCTTGCCATGCCACTTGTTACAATAGCAAGCGAATCAGCAATTCCGGTCCGAGAGTTCTTTGAATCAGAGGGAGCCCAAGTAGAATGGAATCAAGCAATTTCCCAAATTAACATCACATTAGACGGAAACACAGCAAGGATTTACATAGACAACAACTTACTCTATGTAAATAATATGGCTGTTGCACCACTAAACAGCCCTATCGTTTTATCAGACGACATTTCTTATATTAATATCTATGACGCACAGCGAATACTACATATTTTGGCAAACGCCCAATATGTATCCGGCGCACCACAAATCCAATTTGTCCCACGCACTTTACAACCAATCACATACGCTCATGGTGTCATTGCCTACAGGTATTTAGAATTTATTGAAGAAAATCTACCTGCGCGTATTCCTTTTACACAACGAGAACGAGACGCGGCAGAATGGATTGCAGCAGAACTTGTACGCATGGGGCATGATCCTGCAAATATAACTATTCAAGAGTTCCCTATAACCGGAATGATGCCAATGATTTTAGATATGTTAAACATTGGCGAAGGGCTGGAACCCGTTGAAGAAATACCACCAATGGTACAGGGCATGTTAGCATCGCAAAACATCTACAGCATGGACGATATTTTAGCAATGGAATTTTTAGATGGCAGCCAAAATGTAATCCTAACCGTACCGGGCCAAAGCAGCCGCAGAATAATTGTTGGTGCCCATTACGACAGCCCCAACAGCGCTGGCATAAGCGATAATGCATCCGGCACAGTAACCCTTATGGAAAGCGCACAGCGTTTACTACACCTTGACCATTACTACACAATAACATACATCTTTTTTGGTGCCGAAGAAATGGGGCTTCTAGGCGCAGTATACTATGTAGAATCTCTGTCGGAAGAAGCACTTGACGACATTGTGCTCATGATAAATATTGACGTTATTTTTGACGGTTTTGACTTAACATTTGGCATTGGATATCATGATTTTGCAGCACAAACCGAAGGCAGCAACCACGTGACACAGTATATAATCGACCTTGCAAATACCTTAAACGAAATATATGGCCTTGAGCTTATACACGAACAATACGGAATCTATCTATCCTCTGACCAACTGGTGTTTATGCAAGCCGGTTTTACGGTTCTTACGTTTTACTCTGTGGTTAACTTTACGCCCAACCCATGGGCCATGGGAATGGTTTCTGACGGCAATTATGAGTTTGACCCATTAATTACCTCAGAAAGAGTCGAACTGTTTCTAGCAATGCTTGACGAAACTGAAGATGATGATATCCTAGCCGCAATTGAATACGACTGGGAAATGATAGAAATCTTAAAGTTTGCGCTAGCCCCACTCACGTCAGATTTTATATTTGAGCAAGTTGAATTTATACAAGAACTTATTGCAAGCTCTACCGATGAAGAATTTATTACCGCACTCTACGACGAAATTGAAATGATAAAGTTGCTATTACCAATTTTTGACCACCCTGCATTTGCGTATTTTGCAGCAGAAGTGATTGCATACATGGAAGCGTCTGGCATGTTTGGAATAACCACGCACACACCGGAAAGCTTTATGACCCCAGAAAGACTTGACCTAATTTTAGCAATGTTTGAGGGCGATGATGATCCAGATGTGCTTGCTGCCATTGAATACGACAGAGACGCACTTGATATCATACTATTTAGACTATACATGCTTACACCAGAAATTCTTAACGAGCAAATTGAAATGTTTGAACTATCAGTCGATTACTCGGAAGATGATGATTTTCTGACATTCATTCTTGCAGAAATTGAAGCAATAGAAACAATGATATTTTTGATGGAACACCCTGAGTTTGATAATTTTATGAACACTTACGAATTTCCTGAAGAACTTGCACGTGTTATTGCTGGTGATTATACAATGGGTAGAATGGGACTTGTACTGCATACAGTAAATGATAACATGGCCTTTTTGCGGGAAAACCATCCGGGTTTAATGGAACGCGCATTGGAAGCGTATTTAATCTTCCTTGAAGCTGTATTAACATCGCCTGCTGGATATTTAGAATAAGTTTTTGACTTTATAAATTATATCTCGCTAGTTATTACAAATGAATAATTATTCATCTTAAATGACTATGCGAGATTTTTTTGTTACTTTTTTTGAAAAACCTATTGCATTTTGTGTTAAAATGGTTTATTATTCATCAATCATGAATAATTATTCACCAGGGAGGCATTTAAAATGAATTCGAACAAGAAGTCTCAAGGCATCAAAACCAGCCATCTGCTAAAATTTATTATTGGTTCTGTGGTTGGTCTGTTTCTGTTTTTAGTACCCATACCCCGAGAAGCCGCATTTAACATACCCTTGGGTATTGCTATCGACTGGCTTGGAGGCGTATTGTCCCTAGAAAATTTCAATATAGCCACCATACTTGCGTACATTTTTATTACAGTATCGCTTCTGGGTACCATATTGGCCTACACGGTTAAGCCTGGATTTATCATGAATAATGATAAGCTGCGCGATATTTTTAAAGCGCATCCGGTTTATGTAGTGTGTCGTATACTTGCATTTGTGTTTGTCACAATGGTTTATTTCGACTTTGGGCCAGAATTTATTATTCATGGGGATGTTGGCGGGCTCATGTTATTTGTCCTTATTACCGGGCTTGTTCCAATTTTCTTAATACTATCGTTTCTAATACCAGTATTAACAGACTTTGGATTAATGGAGTTTATTGGCGTACTTATTAAAAAAGCTTTGCGCTTTTTATTCACATTACCGGGACGTGCATCTATCGACTTAGCGGCATCTTGGTTTGGATCTTCTGCCGTGTCGGTTATTATTACACGTAACCAACACGAAAAAGGGTTCTACACAGGGCGTGAGGCTGCTGCAATTGCAGTTAACTTCTCCTTTGTATCTTTACCGTTTTCCTTTGTTGTGGCACGCACAATGGGCATAGAAATGTACTTCCTGCCATGGTATTTAATTGTTTGTTTTACTTGTATTATCATAGCGATGATAACCCCAAGAATTTGGCCTTTAAAGAGTCTGCCAGACTCTTATATGGAAGATGTTGGCAAGCAAATTGATGAAGATGAAGAAGCCGGTGAGTCGCGCTTTAAAAAAGCCTTAGTTAATGCAAGCGAAAGAGCAGGCAAAACTAAAGCATCAGATGTTGTAACAGGCGGCCTTAAATGCTACCTAGACGTATTTATGGATTTGTTCCCAGTTATTATGGCATTTGGTACAATTGGGCTTATTGTTGCAGAAATGACACCATTGTTTGATTGGATTGCAATGCCAATGCACTTACTTTTAGGTGTATTACGTGTACCCGGTGCCGCAGATTATGCCAGTGCGACATTAATCGGCTTTGCAGATATGTTCTTACCTGCAATCATACTTGGCACGTCTGCCCCTCTTGAAACCAGATTTATTATTGGCGCTCTTTCAATCGTACAAATTATCTACATGGCAGAAACAGGTATCTTAATACTCAAGTCAAATATCCCACTAGGATTTGGTAAGCTTTTATTAATGTTCTTTATACGTACGATCATTGGCTTGCCGATAATTGTGCTGCTTACACGAATAGTTATGCCTTTTTTATGGTAATGTATTGCCACATCTCAGCCGCAATATCCTCTGCACCAGCAATATCCGAACCGACAATTATAATATTGTCGGTTTTTTTCATGCGCTCGATTGCTGCTAAATATCTATCATATCGCAACTCTAACTCCGGCAGTGCTTCAAAAATGCTATTTTCTTCTCCACGTTTAGCCACTCGCCGAATACACTCTCTTGGAGATACATTCAAAAAAAATACAATATCCGGCTTTCGAATTGGCATTACGGCTTGGTTATACGCGATTACCCGCTCTAAACTATCACTATCAAGCCCCTGATAGGCCATGCTTGAATAATAATATCTGTCACATACTACGTGACTGTGCTCGAGTGCGGGAAGGATTTCGCCCTTTAAATGCTGATACCTGTCTGCGGCAAAAAGTAATGCCACAGACTCGTTTTCGATATTTGTAATTTTGCCGGTTAAAATGGAGCGTATTAACTCCCCTATTTGGTTTTTAGTTGGCTCGAATGTTGTATGGCATGGCAAACCATGTAAAGCAAAGCGTTCTGCCAAAAGTTTTGTTACTGTAGACTTACCGCAGCCATCTAAACCTTCTATTACAATAAATTTCATGTAGCCCTCCAAGACTATATTTTAGCAATAAAAAAATGCGCGTAAGCGCATTTTTTATGAGGGGGGATGGGCCCTCGGGGACTTGAACCCAGGACCGCCCGGTTATGAGCCGGGTGCTCTAACCAACTGAGCTAAGAGCCCATATTATCCCTAATATTAGGGGATTTTAAACACTAGAGCATCCGATTTTCACATTGTCGGAGCATCCGATTAGCGCCTTAATCACTCTGACCATGTTACTATATTTGCAAAAGCTTGTCAAGAACGATGTTATAATTTTTGGTCGCTTTTTTTGTTTTTCTAACTTAAACTACTTCTTGCATAGTATTAAAGATGGACAAAAGAGGATGAGAGATCATAAAAACAATTCGAGAAATTGCGGAGGAGATTGGCGTATCGAAACAGGCGGTATATAAACGTTACAAGGGCAAGTTGTATAAATCCGTGCTTCCATATGCGCGGATGGTTGACTGTACTATATACATAATGGAGCATGGCGAAAACATAATCAAACAAGACTTTTTGAGTGATAGTGCATCCAGCATAGTACATACGGAGTATGCGCCGGATGCACTTGTTTTGATGTTGCGAGAAGAATTAGAAGCCAAGAACAGGCAAATTGCAGAACTAACGAACGTTATAAAAACGCTTACAGAAAGCACCAATCGATCGAAGATAACGAAAACCCAGAAACGAAAAAAGCTGGTTAAACAAACGATAAAAAGCGCACCCATTAACAGGCTCATAAATCAATAAGGGCGTGCTAGTTGCTAACGCAACACCGCGCCGCCCTTTGGAAATGCCCACTTAGCCTGACCGCCAAAACTGGCCTAAGGGCGCACTTCTGCACCGGCAAAAACCGCCGGTGCTTTTTATGCAACAAGACCAGGCAGTCACGCATACTCTACTGGTATTAAGGTGGTGTGTGATGGCAATGTATCATTTTTCAGCTACACGAATTGGCGGGAACGGTGGGCGTTCATCCGTTGGGGCGGCGGCGTACCACTCGGGCAAAAAATATCATAATAAATATGATGGCGTACCCCACGACTACACCAAACGACGCGGGTCAGTTAGCACGTCGGCATATCATTCTGGCAAGCGGTTGGTTGATGGGAATTTAGCACATGATTTTACATATAAGAGCGAAATCATTCACAATGAAATTATGTTGCCAAAACATGCACCTGAGATTTTTAGAAATGGTGAAACTCTTTGGAATTCTGTTGAGTCAGCAAAAAAACAATATAACGAACAGACTTCGCGGATGGTTGTCGTTGCCTTACCGAACGAATTGACCCCGGATCAAAATATAGAACTTGTGCGTAATTTTGTTAGGAGAGCATTTGTTAGCGATGGAATGTGCGCGGATTTTTCCATTCACGCAGGGCATGTTCATGATAAAAAAGACGAAACATATCCCTTTCAAGATCTAGCGATTCAGAAGAACAACCCACATGCACATATTCAGCTTACGACGCGCCCTTTGAACGAGAACGGAACATGGGCGAATAAGACGCGCAAGGAATATATTATAGATAAAAACGGTGATAAAATCAGGCTAAAGAGCGGTAAAGGATGGCGGAGTAGAAATGTAAATCTGACCGATTGGGAGAAGCCAGAAACCCTTTTAAAGTGGCGTGAAAATTGGGCATTGACGGTAAATAGGGAATTTGAACGTCTGGGAATTGATGCGCGTATAGATCACAGATCACTAAAAGATCAAGGCATTGATCGCACACCTACAACACATATGGGGCATAAGGCGTGGAATTTAGAAAAAAAGGGTATCAAAACAGAAATTGGTGATAAAAACAGGGCGATTATGGTGCAGAATAAGGAGTTAGAGCGTGAAACACTGCTAGAAATTGCGGCCGAGCATATGTACGAATTGAAGCAGAAGTATATTGCTGTTGATAAGGAAATATCTGCAATAAAACAGAACATTAGCGAAATGCAACGCAATAAATTTGCTACTCTTGCACAGGCAGAAGATATTGGAGAACGTGCCGCAAACATTCAATCTCTAAGGATTAGGCTTTCAGAAATGAAAGCAACCAGACAGGACACAAGCATTATTTTTCGCTCATATGAGCAAGCACTGAATTATTTTAAGCGAGAATTTAATGTCGCGCCAGAACAGGCAAGTGAGGAGATAAAACGACTTGAATCAAAAGCAAGAGAGTTAACGCAAAAATTAGTACCAATGCAAAAAAGATTACCTCCGCTTTTGATTGATAGAGATACTTTGAAATCGCGATATCATCAACGCAGATTATTGGCAGATATTAGCCGTGATAGAGAGCGAATTTTGGCTAGATTAGAACAACTAGAAAAGGAAACCCGCGACAAATTAACGCCAAAAGAGAATATGGCGCGGTTGAAAATTGTTAGTGGGCTTGATGACAAGAAGGTCGAAAGAGAGATGGAACGCGATAGATATAAGGGGCGGTAATAATTCTCCTCTTTTGCAGATTGTCAACGAAAATTCTTGCATTTTGGATTATTATGTGTTAGATTTACTCAACAATATAACTATACGAAAAAGCATTTTAAAGTAGCGTATTTTTACAATCAAACATTTCATTATGAGGGGAGTAAGTAATGAAAAAAATTAATTGTACGATCAGACGTTCACTTGCATTATTGTTGATAATATCGTTATTGTTTGGCCTAATGCCAGCATTGACTGTATATGCTAACGATAATCGCAACGAATTAATTGGGGAATGGGAAGGTATTTATTACAATAATTTCGGGCTAAACGGCTTGCGTTTATCTGTCTTTATGGATGGTGTAAATTATAAAGCTATATTTTCGTTTTTCCCTGTTGAGGGTAGCCCAGCCGAACAAGAGTCTGGTAGTTTTTATTCCGATGTTAGGTTCAATAATCAAACCAATGAACTCGAAATAATAGGAGCGACTTGGATTGAAAGGCCACATGGTTGGGAGTTTGTTAATCTTTTTGGAACAATATCTAATAACATTTTTTCTGGTGCCGTGCGTTGGGATGGCTTTTTTTGGCCTATTTTTTTAGAAACCTTTTCTTTAACCAGAGTTAATGCAGGCGAGTTGGATAATGATGATATTAGAGTTTTTTTGAATGGTGAAAGAATCCGATTTGACCAACCGCCAATAATTGAAGATGGGCGCATTCTTGTACCTATACGGGCGATTGCCGAAGCTATGGGGGGAACGGTTGAATGGGATGATGCAACTGAAACGGCAACCATTCAATTCTACAACATTGGTATTCAAATTACTAGAGATGTAAATTTTGCTCAAATTATTAATCGAATTAGTGCAACAACTAAGCGGTATTATAGTATGAGACTTGAGGTACCTATGCGAGTTATTGAGGATAGAAGTTTTGTTCCATTAAGATTTGTAGCACAATCATTTGAATCCGAAGTTATATGGGAGAGTAATCGTAGGGTAGCTTATATTATATCGCCGCCCAAAATTCCCGAAATGGGTGGCTGGTACTATTTACGCAGTTTTCAAGGCAGAGGGGGCGGTCAACTATATTTTATACCTAAAAGCCACGCACAAAATGCAGTTGAAGCAATTTGGCGACAATATAATGCAAATCGTATTGTTGATATTGGTTCTATACCACTAAATTCTCTGTTGAATGTACAAGTAAGATTGATATTAGATGCTATAAATATTGGCCAAACTGTTTTTAATATTAGTGCACTAAGGGAGTTTGAACTTGAACTTGAAAATTGCAGTGAATATGGTTTTATTGTAATTAGACGAATACCACATTTTAATCACATGGGGTCAGCAGACATAACATTTGAGATTTATAACTCGCCGTTTTTTCCTAGCGATTGTTGGTTAAGAGAACGAGGTGTTTCTTTTACTTTCGAGTCTCCACAATTCCATCGAATGAGCGTAACTTCGCCAGATAATTGGGTTGATATAATCTATACGGGTAATTAAGCATTCTATGTTGAATAGGCTCAACATGGTGAGGGCAGTAATCTAATTACTCTCATTTTCATTGTATGTAAGGATGCAGTACAGATGAGGACTCAATATAGCAATCCATACAATAACACTTGAAATATTCACAGCAATAATAAAATTATCGGTTAATATTACAACTAATGCAACAGGTATTACACAGGCTGTCGTCCATATTATCTGGAATACTTCAGATACTTTTCTTTTATTCTCACCGATTACGATATAATCATAAATAGCAGTAGCAATAACCAGAGAATATGCAGTTCCCATCAATAGCAAATTAAACTCACTTAAACTTGTAAAATAATTTATTATGAGAAAAACTAGCCCCATTAAATACCCGATTAACACTATGTTTTTTTTCATACTTTACCACACCCCTCTACTGAATATTCGCTATGCATATACAAGCACGTTATAACAACATTTACCATAAGTCAACCAAAATTTGAAATTTGAGACTCATGCGAAGTGAACTGACCCCAAAAAGTTAGACACAATTATGCGAATATGCGAACAAACCAAAAGTTAGTTTGTGTGTCCAACTTTCGGGGTGCAGTTCAAAGTTATAGCATGAGTTTTTAATTTTAGCATATACTGTACGACTAATATTTTGAGGTTATACAAATGTCTATTCATGGCTTTGTTTTCGGCAAATTAGGCGATAAGTATGTTACAAAGAAGGAAAGCAAAGATGGTCATATTTTGATTGTTGGCGGCGCAGGGAGTGGAAAGACTTCCTGTATAGCTATACCGTCACTAATGGCATGGCGCGAGTGCGTATTTTGTATTGATATTAAGGGAGAATTATACCAGTGTACGCAACACAAAAGACCAAACGTCAAAATTTTTGACCCCACGAGCGAATCTACATACGGTTATGATCCATTCTATTTATTAAAAAAATGTGATAATCCTGCGCAAGAAGCCCTTGCCATAGCACAGGCTCTTGTACCTCTTCCACTAGAAACTAAAGATTCATTTTGGATAGATAACGCGCAGAATATATTCACCGCCGCGATTATCCACTGTAGTGCGCGAGGGCTATCCTTTCTTGATACAATTGAGTTTTTGCAGAGTACAACCCCCAAAGTCTTAATACAAGAACTACGCGAAAGTACAGAACGTGAAGCGCGCTATTACGTCAACAGTTTGGCAGATATGGATGTGAGGACACTATCGTCAATTATGGCGGAACTTAGCAAGAATATTGTTCTATTCGTTACAGATAAAAATCTGATACACGCTATGTCGCGCCCTAAAAAAATAACGCCTGCCGACTTGGAGTATGGATCAGATGTGTTTTTATGTATTCCAGAGCACCTTCTACGACAATTAAAGAGTCTATTGACCCTTATTGTAAGGCAATTTTTGCGACACTTTGAAAAAAGGCCAAATATGACGGCAGCACCAATCTTATTTCTACTTGATGAATTCCCACGATTAGGCAAAATAGAGGAACTTGCAGACGGATTAGCAACATTGAGAAGCAAAAAAATAACTATTTGCCCTATTATTCAAAGTTTGGCACAACTTGATTTAATTTACGGTGCGGCGGCAAGGCGCGTTATTGTTGATAATTGCGCATATAAAGCCGTATTAAATGCAACCGATGCAGACAGTCAAGAGTATTTTAGCCGATTGGTAGGTACTCACGAGAAAATGAGAACCACGCACGATATGAGATTCGAGCCTGTCACTGGTTTAGTCGCTGGCAAAGGAACTGGTAAAACATCAGAGGAAAAGCGAAAAATCAAGCCGGAACACTGGGCAACGATGCGGGATATCGCTCTGTTTACGCCGGTTGGATTTTTCAAAGTGCAGAGAGTGCCATATTACAAGCAGTGATTTTATTATAGAAAGAAGGTTTTCCAATGGGACGATTCTTTAACTTTAGTTTGTTAGATTTATTTAATGACCCTGCAATTAAACTATTGCGCGGCGGCGCGAAAATATGTATGAAAATCATTGCTAGTGCTAGTGCAAATGAAGACAATGAGAAAATAACAACGCCAGAATTAGCAGAGTTGCTTCACGGCGCACAGACTGGTAACTCTAACGCACAGGTTCTTTTATCAGTTCATTATGCGGAAAATGGCAATTTTGAAATGGCTACATATTGGCTCAAAAAATCAGCCGATCAAGGAAATGAACATGCGCTGGAGATTGTTGACATGTTGCAAAGTGAATAAGCAAAACGACAACTCATGAATTACAAGCAACTCCTTTTTTGTAGAATTAACTTACAGAAAGGGGTTGTTTTTATTATGCAAACATATGGCTATTTACGAGTATCGAGCAAAGATCAAAACGAAGACAGGCAAGTCACAAAATTCTATGAATTAGGCGTATCTACTAAAAACATGTTCATAGACAAGCAATCGGGAAAAGATTTTGATCGCGGGGAGTACAAACGGCTGATCGATAAACTCAAAGCAAAGGATCTGCTGTACATAGACAGCATTGACCGTTTAGGGCGTAATTACGAGGAAATCCAGAACCAGTGGCGAATATTAGCCAAAGAAAAGCATGTTGACATTGTGGTTATTGATATGCCAATACTGGACACACGCCAATATAGGGATTTGATTGGAACATTCATTGCAGACTTAGTTTTGCAAGTTCTTTCTTTTGTTGCGCAAAATGAACTAGAAAGCATACGCAGACGGCAAGCCGAGGGTATAGCGAGCGCAAAAGCTAGGGGCGTGAAGTTTGGCAGACCTTCAAAACCTACCCCTGCCAACTTTGCCACTTTGGTGGAGCAATGGGAACAAGGGAAGATCAGCACAGGTGAAGTATTGGAACTGTGTAATATTAGTCGGTCAACTTTCTATGTAAAGCTTAGAGAGTATCGTATTTTAAGCCAAGGAACAAAAAAATAAAACCGTCCTAAAAAGTACACTTTTCTAGACGGTTTTGAAGTGCAGGTATTGTAACACATTTTTAACAGAAACGCAATTAGTTTTTAATAAATTCATTGCAAAAATTACATACAGCAACAATCACAAGTGTTCGATTTGTTACCCGCCATGATTCTGGAAAAGTGTACTTTTACAGAATTGGGGGTTTTATTTGTGAACATGAAAGTAATCAGACAAAACATTGAAAATATTGAAAACACTTTGAAGCATAATGGATTCAATATAAGCCGCAAAATTGGCGAGTTCAAGAAACTACCGTTGCTGGGATGTATTTTTACAAGTTACATCCTTTACTTGGACGATACAAATAAGAAATGGTTAATGGCTTCTCCGTTTTTGCCCGATGTTGGAAAAATACGCAGTTACAGTGATTTAGTTGCATACGATTTTTTCGATGAAGATGGGCGTGATTTTTCAGGTAAGGTTTTTAGAGGCATATTAACAGGAGCAGGGGCTATTGGGCTAGGTATGGCTGGTGGACTTGTCGGCGGGGTAGTTGGTGCTAAAGCGGGATCTGCTTTAGCAAAAATATTCCCCCAAGCTGCGGGCGCTACATCCGCGTATGGTCTAGCAATTGCCATAAAACATAGTGACGAAAACAATTCTATATTAACCTTTGATTTTATGGATGCTTTTACTCAGCACATAAACATGGCGAGCAACATTATTACAAAATGGGTTGTTAACTCTACACATAAAGAAACTGGCATGAAAAGAAGCGAATCAAGGTATAAAAGCGATGTTCATGCCATCAAAGAAATGGCGCAAGTGTTTGAGTTAATAATGCAATCAAACATCTAAACTAAGCAAGGGAGGCAAATCGGGTTAGAAAACGCAAGGGGTACGCATCCAGCGAAATTAGATGCACAATTAGTGGACAAGTTGAAAAATGAAAACAATGTTTAACAGAGAGAGGGAAAATCAAATAATGAATCGTAAGCTATTAGTCATCTGCACAGTGGTATTGTTGCTATTATTGGTAACTGCATGTAGCAGAAACGAAGATACAAATGAGGAAGAACTATTTCGCGAGGCACTAGAAACGATTACAAATCAATTTGATGTACAAAATCCATTGCAGACACCCAGTGAATCTTTGCCTCCTTCCGTAGAATCTCCGGCTTCGGGAGTACCTGATCTTGGCACGGACAGTGAAGAATTGCGAGAAACTGTTAACTTAGGCCTGCAAATGACTGTACAGGAAAGGACTTTTGGCTCTCTCCGCTTTCAGAGAGTGAGAATAACTACAGATGGTACGTTGCAAAGAGCAACAGGAACAGACTGGGAAACCATTGCTACTGATGTACGCTCTTTCGCTATACGTGAAGACCCTACTGCAATCCTATATATTGCGAATGACAATACTCTGTGGGGGCAAGGCAGTAACACCAATGGTCTTTTAGGCGATGGAACAGGCGTTGACAGAGCCGAACCTGTGCACATATTAGACAATGTTGCAAGTGTATATTTTGTCGGTAATTCAGCGTATGCCATACAAACCGATAGAACTCTTAAAACATGGGGCATTGGCAACTTTTCCCCAGTTGAATTTGCAAGCGATGTCGTGAGGGTTGATTCTGTTCGGTGTGGGATGGTGGGAATGGTTGCTATGTTTCAAACGAGCGAAGGACATGTTTACAGAGTCGAACGAGATGGTTCAACAACACAACTATTACCAGATACAGTGTTTGCTGTATCGCATAACATTGCAACTGGTTTTGGCCCCTTTAGTGGAGTGTACTATATTAATGCGAATCACGTATTAATACGCCGCAATTATCGCCAAGACAATATGGGAAGAGCACGATTTGTCGATGAAGAAGAAATCGCAACCGATGTATTGAAACTATTCAATTTCACTGTTGTTGATAGAATGTCAAACACCTTCTTCATAACATCAGATGGCACACTTTGGGCGCGAGGTAGTAATCAAAATGGTCAACTTGGTGACGGAACAAGAGTTCCGCGAACCGAGCCTGTTAGAATTGCTGAGAACGTTGTATATGTCAGACCTTTTATGTTTCTACAAAATGATGGTACTCTTTGGGCGTGGAATCAAAACGACCCAACGCCACAACCAACACATTACAATGTCGCACATATAGGGGATGGTTTTATACATTTCCAAGATGGTCGTTTGTTACAGGGCAATCGTGAGTTTGAAGATATAAAAGTGCCACGGACACTTACATTCGAATAATGGTCATACATTTAAACTCTAAGGAGGAAATTGTATGGTAATGCAAACCAAGGTAACAATCGGCCTCTTTCGAAACCGTCTTAACATTGCCACACTTGAATTACTCGAAAATGGCGAGTATGCGCTCTCGATCAACGCAGAAAACCGGGAGCGTTTGTTAAAAGATAATTTTCCTTTCGATAATTGTTTCCAGCAAAAAGAAACCATGCAAATCTGTCAATCATTACCCACTTTATTCCGTGAACTTATCCCCAAACGAGCCAAAGATATCAAACGTTACGGCATTACGCCAGAAG
>Ga0136643_10002815_pt1 | contig 22932 bp, 20 predicted proteins | sample TergutLab28metaG_FD_96883 | JGI IMG/M metagenome (GOLD analysis project Ga0136643, IMG submission 96883) | Labiotermes labralis P1 segment gut microbial communities from Petit-Saut dam, French Guiana - Lab288 P1 (version 3) (version 3) | ecosystem: Host-associated > Arthropoda: Insects >... | reverse complement strand
TGTGCTGAACTGCACTTTAACATATGCAAGGAAATGGGGGGAAAATTAAACAACAAATACTGGTATGACCATGCAGCGATATCAGTCGAAACAAGTCCTGAAGGTAAGGTAACCATATTGTGGAACCAATAGTGCAAACTGAAAATAAAACGGACATCATAATGCATGATAATGATAAAGGAACATGCATGTTAATAGATGTTGCAATTTATGGGGACAGAAATGTGATCAAGAGAGAATATGTGAAGATTCTAAAATGTGAAGACCTCACAACAGAAATTCAGCACATGTGGAATGTGAAAGAAAATGTGATAACAGTAATAACAGGGACGACTGAAACCATTTAAAAATTACTCGGACAATACCTGAGCAACATACCTGGAAAGCACAAAATCAAGAAACTGCAAAAAACTACCATATTGGGCACAGCACACCATGTGGAATGTGCTAATGTAAAAGTACAAAACATATTTCAAGGGTGAAATAACATTACATGTAGCACAAATTTTAAATACAGAACAGCTGCAACACTACATACCCTAGAAACATGGTTAGTTTCTGGTATATAATTGTAAATACCCTGCATAAAGGTGGTAAAAGGATGATGATGATGATGATTATAATAATAATAATAATAACAACAACAACATCAACAACAACAACAACAACAACAACAACAATAATAACAATAAAGTTACAGCAGGAGCAGCAGCAGTAGTAGTAGTAGTAGTATCATCATCATTTATGTTAGCCATTGCCAACAAGTATCACAGTATGCAGTGCTGTGAGTGTAAGCAGTCAAATGGTAAGTGCAGAGTGTTGTGTCCTACCATTCTCACAATGCCACCTTATTCTTTTCCAGACCCTGTCTTCCTCATCCCTCATTTGGCTACAGTATGACATATGTGTAATACTTGTCTACAAGACTATGCAGCATAACATTTAACAAGACGGTAAATTGAATGCTCACAAATATCAGAAGCTTAATTTGTCTTGTACTTTGTTTCATGTTCTCCTGTGGCTTGTGTTCTAGATCCAGTGGGTGTTGAAGACACAAGTGTCAGTGTCCCCCCTCGATATCATCATGTGCCAGTAATTGGCTCACGTGATCGCTCAGAGACTTACCTCACACTGGCTGTTGAGGTGGCTCTCATTGGACTGGGCCAACAGCGAATCATGCCTGCAGGTCTTTATGCACAGGTATGCATCATCATCATCATCATCATCATCATCATCATCATCCTCTGTGTCCACCCTTTTCTGGCGTCTTTTCTGTGTCTTTGTTTTTTACTTTGTGCCCCTTGTAGTCATACTTCCAACATCTGAATTTTTATGCTTTCAGAGGATTCCTGTTTTTATGCTTATGTAACACAAGAACGTAACTTGTCATCTGCTGTCATATATTTCTCAAAACTTGGCTCCTCATGGTATGTTTAAGCTATGACAGCAAGGTCTATAATTTGTGGCACAATTAAATGATGGGCATAAAGCACTTTCAAGCACTTTAAGGCACATGAGTATCATAATTAAGTAACATGTTTGTGTACTGAGTTTTGCCATTTGTGAGATTTTTACAGCTTAATGCAAGTACTTTGTTTACAGAAAACAGGGATAAGATGTTGCAAGTACAGAGTGTCTGCAAAAAGCATATATGATACCACAGAAGTGTGTGATCCATTACTTCATGAACTACCCAGATATTTTCTACAGTAATTAAAATGGTCCAGTAAAATATGTCTCTTGGTGGGATTTGTAGCATGAACCCAATGTCTGACTGCTTGAAGGCAGTACAGGCAGGTCTCGTTTTACATAATTTCTATTTGCGCCGTTTTGCTTTAACGTGACTTGAAAATTTACATGACTTGAATTCACCTGATAAAGTTTGGTTTAATGCGATTAGGCATAGATGATATGCAATAATATTTGGTTTAATGTCGTTTGGCATACACGATCCATGGCTCCTCTTTACTTATGTTGGAGACTAACAGAAAGAGACACAACTGTCATGCCGTCTATCATGTGTATGGGTTAATTACATTGGCAATATAATCATGTGACTGATGTAATTCACCCTTCAATGGCATTGGCTTTGGTTACCAGAATGAGTGAGAAACATAAATGAGCATCACCTAGTGAAATCCAAGTGAAAAATCAGTGGTAGACAAACAGTAATGAAGAGAAATTAGATGTAACAAGCTGACTGGAATGAAGGTGAATGAGTTGTTTTTGTATGCCTTTATGTTAGATATGTTCATAGTAGCATTCATACAATTTGTGATAATGCTGTTAGAATCACAGGAAGTGCTAAATCAGGAAGTGAAGTGTTTGTGTAGCAAGACTGCCGCAGTGCTTTTGGAATGGACTGTGCCAAAAGCTGTGGATGTGAGTCTATTGCATTTTTATTGCATTAGAAATAAAGAACTATATTGTATTGAAATGTATGCATACTGTGTATAAATGTACATATACTGTTTATGCAGTACATATGTACTCTACAGGGCCATGTGTCCACTAGTGGTACAGTCATACAATATATACGATGAAGTTTTCAATCCCTTAACCCCCAGGAAATGCACTGTTTAAGATGGGAATTGTGTGTTCGATTTGTGCAATTTTGATTAATGTAACTCTTTCAGGAACGTAACCCTGGTGTAAAACAAGAACTGCCCATACACACCTTCTGTTGTGTGGCCAATGTAACTAGCATGTGAGGAATCTACTATCTGTAATTTATTTTGATTGGCTGGATGAAGGCAGCTGCATGAGATTGATTGATTGATTGATTGATTAACATTGGGTTCGAGCCCTTAAGGTCCCGATGCACCTAGGCCTTATAGACGGGCCGTTTGTGCTGCCCCATAATCTAATATTAACTAAGGAGAGCTCTGTTCCTTTACTAAATTTCCAGATGACCCCCTGACTTAATATCTTAATGGCTCTGGGTCCAAGAAAGGAACCCAGATATACTTTTCTTTTCTCTCAAAAGTCCTGGCAAACAAACCCCCTTCAGATTCCCCAACAGGACCCCTATGAAGAGAGAGGCCCGTTTACAGGGCATTTTGCATATTTCTCAAAAACCTCATCTTTGGGTTCCCAGTAAAGGAGCCCTCCCTCAAGGTAGCCTTCATGGAAGCCCTCACAGAGAGATGTCCCACCGCTAGATCCCTCCTTCATTCATCTATCAAAGGCCCCAGTATACGAGCCTCCCCCCCCCCACATACCAGGTTCCCCTTGGGTGGAAAGGGGCCCTCATGGCGAGAGATGCCTGTATCCAGAGACTTTCTTAACATATCTTCCAGGGTCCCCAGTGAAGGAGCTCCCCCCCTGAGGCCCCCTCCATGGAGCCTCTTCAGAGAGAGACACTTCATCGACAGAGCCCCCTTCATCCATTTCTCAAAGTGCCCAGTAGATGAGCCCTCCTCCAGGTTTGCCAAATTGGGCCCCTATGGAGAGAGATGGCCATCTCCAGAGCCTTTTCTACATATCCTTCAGGGTCCCTAGCAAGGGAGCCCTCCCTCCAGGTTCCCTTCACAGAGCTCCCACAGAGAGAGACACTCCACCCCTAGAGCCCGTTTCAACCATATCTCATAGTCTCCGGTAGGTGAGCCTACTCCAGGTTGGCCAACTGAGCCCCCATCAGGAGAGATGCCCATCACTAGAGCCTTCCTTTCATAACCTTCAGGGTCCCTAGCAAAGTAGCCCCCCTCTCCAGGTTCCCCTAAAAGAGCTCCCATAGAGAGGGATGCACCGTTTCCAGAGCCCCCTTTCAACTAACTCTCAGAGTTCCTGGTGAACAGGCCCCCCATGATATTGGGGAGTGATGTCCGTCCCCTGAGCCCTCCTCCCCACGTCCTTCTCGATCCCCTGAAAGGAGCCCCCCTAACAGAGCTCCTGGAAAGAGAGATGGTCCCTTACCGGAGCCCTCCAACTATATCTAAAATTCCCAGTCAACGGACTCCCCAGGTTCCCCAACGGGCCCCTACAGAGAGAGACACCCATCTTCAGAGTTTTTTTCTACACCTTTCCCTCAAAGTCCCCAGTAAATGAGCTCCCCTCCATGTTCTCCAACAGGGTCCCTATGGAGAGAGAAGCTTCATCTCCAGAGACAATGGTATATTCATTCATTTATATCTGTCAGAGTCCCCAATAAGGAACCCTCCCACGAAAAATGGGGAAAGTATTTGGTCACTGTCCACAGAGCCTCATGTGGATGAAAGGCCTACATACAATTGGGTGCGGCCTGGTTCCCCAAGGGGATTGTTTATGACACTGCAATCTCTATCCCAATGCCATGTAGCCTTCAGCACGATACCGTCCACCTTGGCTTGGGTAGACCAGAGCCCCGTTAGTCAGCGTGTGTCGTAGCAACCCTCATCAGAGTATGCCCTCCGCAACTGTTACAGCCTTCCATGTGACCCAGGGTAGAGTAGAGTACGAATCTACGATACCCTGAGGTATGAACGAGGGGTTGAATTTATGGGAGGCAGCTGCATGAGAAAACTTTTATGTATTCTCAGGAAAAATCATGCAAGCAGGAGGACCGTCTGATAGCGAAGCTGCAGGAGATTGAGCTGGACAACAGTCTGGTTGCGGTACTGAGGCGCCAAGCCATTGTGCTGTTGGAGGGGGGACCCTCGAGTGGCTTGGGCTTAGGGATTCATCCCGAGAGCATTCCAATGCACACATTTGCCAGGTTTCTGTTCCTTTCGCTGCTCAACTATTACCCTGATCTGGCATATGAAGTTGGGCTACGAGCCATGCGGTAAGTCTAGTATGGTGCTTATTTCGGAAGGTACTAATGTCAGGGTTTGTGGGCAGCACAGGACCACAATATCAGTTACTTTTGGCCATTAAAACTTTTTATTTTTGGTCAGGAGAGCTAATACCCTCGTCAGTAACAACATTTTGATGTAAGTGATGTGAGTTGTTTAGTGTTGTTTTATGTGCATAGCTGAAATGCAAATAAAATAATAAATAACAGCAGTTAAATGAATATATGATAATAAATGTATTGATTTGTGACTTGTATGTGTGGCATTTATATTGATTGTGTGTGTGTTTATGTGCACTTGGAGGAATAGGAATCATTGGTAGTAGTTAAGAGTAAGACCTGAAGATGGCCATAATAAATCAAAATTGAGAGGTATCTATACTGCAGTGGGTTTCCTATTGTTGACCTTCGCCAGAAAAGATAAATAACATGCTTATTCCACTAAATAGTGGTTGCAAAGTGTCCTCCAATGTCTGACTGTATGTATAAAGGGCTATGACTTGCCATTTTGTCATTATCTGGTTAGTGTGCAGTAGTCATTATTTGTAGATATAAACAAGAACTCCAGGTGGCTGTGAGAGGTCTTTACCAAAGTTTAACTTTCATTGTTGTTAACATGCATATTTTGTGACACTGTGATTGAATGTATAGGAGTGGATTTGTGGAAACTGTAACTAAGGGATAGGGATTGTTTGTTTTGAAGATTGTTTGTGTGTGTTTGTTGCATTTACCATCATTTAGAGCAGAGCTTTTCATCCTTTTCGTCTGGTGTACCATTGTCTCGTACAGAATGTTTACTTGGACCACTAGGTACTGAAATGTTACTACCATACACTTCCTACTCTTCTGATGTAACTTTTGTACATTTAACATTAATTACATAACACTCCAGTGCAGCATGAAAATATGAATATGAAGTAATTATTGTGGCATTGGATACCCCAGTGGCTTATCGTTTCAGCAACCAGCTGTCCGTTTGCATGCCTGTGAAATCGGCTTGCCTGTGGGTGTTTCAGCGAATAAAATTAACTGAATTGTTTTCTGTTTTTGCCCACAACAGTGCCATCTGTCCATGCAGCTTCACATCGCTGCCACCTGATTTCTTTTTTGCTCATTACGAAAAATAATACCTTTCATAAAAATTGAATTTCCACCTGCAGTCACCTTTAGACACCTGTGAAATAAGATATGTTCCACAATTTGTGCTTTGTCTGCAACTTGCACCATTGTCACCATTTGAGCTTTGAAATGTTCTTACTCTGATGTAACTGAAATGTAAATTGTTTCACTTGCCCTTTTTAAACCAACAAATGCACATAATTTGAATAAAAATTGGCTGCATTTGTTGGTTTGGATTGTAACAACTTCAGAAAGTGTTGTGAAATGTGTGGCAGGTTGTCTGGTGAAAGTAAGTGCCTGAAAAATTCACCACTTTGAGAAATGGAGGATTTATTGGCAACGTGTTTTAAACAAGTTGGAGCCTGCAGTGCAGTAACTGTGGCATACTGCTGAGAGAATTGGCTCTGCATATTACCACAAGTGTGGACTTAGAAGAATTCAGTGGCTGATGGTTGATGTTTGCAAGCAGTGACAGTGCTGTGTGCACAAGTGTATCAAGTGAGAGAAAAGTGTGTACTCTGGAGCAGTGAAGAAATAAAAATAGTTACTCAAAACTGATGAGGATTACAAATCTCAGAACAGTGATAATGCTTCCAGGGCTGTTCTTCAGGCTTCTGTCTAACCAGACATTGAGTGGAAAGAGGATTGTAGCAATGGTGGAATGAATTGAGCCAGTAGTGCTGATGGGACTGACAAACTCCCATCATTTGTTATCAGGAAGAGGGTAAAAAAGTGCACACAATATGTGCTTAACAGAAAAGTATGGGTTAAAGAGGCTGACTGTATAATGGCTTCAGGTGCCAGAATGGTTTGGCAGAGATGGGAGGTCTTACTTTTGATGGACCACTGTGCTGATTGTCCCTGAGGATTGACTTATGGCAAGAAAATGAGAGTTGTATTTTTTTTGAAAAACTGCACCAGCTTATCCAGGTGCCTGACCAGTGAATAATGTAGTTATTGAAACATTATAACCACAAGAACTCAAAAGGAGAACTGTCAGCATGCTTGGTAACATATGTCATGATGCAGCAGGCATGATGGTAAATATTTGGTTGCAGACTTTTGGATTCATTGTGCTGTGCCACACTTGTGGAGTCATTGCGCTTTGTCACAGTTGTGGATTCATTGTGCTTTGTTACAGTTGTGAAAAGAGTGAACTGTTTCCAAAAATGTGGATGTAATTTAAATGTAATCAGAGGTGGTGGAGATAACTTGGCATAATATAATGTGACTGGGGTAGCTGCAACAGGCATGTCATTTCGCGTATATGTATCCTGTGATAGTGATGTAATATGTGGACAGCTGACCGGAGACCAAATGACGTATTGGATGATTGCAGTGATGGATGTGTCTGAGGGGGAGGGATGGGGAAGAAATTGATGGTGGGAAAAATAACTCCAGCAACATTTTTGTCATTGCTGGAGTGCATTGACTCTGAAGCAATACCTCATAAAGTTTGATGTTGCTGATAACATACTGTCTTAACTTGCTAGTATTGACAGTGTGGTGTACAGGATACAACACAGCAATGCACGTTAATAGACGTTTGGTATAAGTGAACTCCATTACAATTTTAATGCAATGCATTGAACTAGGTTGCATTTTTAATGTAATGCAGTGTTACATTAATTTAATGTAGTCAATTTCAGTGGCTCTTTAAATTGTAATTGCATTCACTTTTCATTTTTGTTGACTTTATGCTCAGGTTAAATGCAATGGTCCCTTCTGACATGTAAAATCCATGTGTCACAATTTTGTTAGGACAGTATGTTGCCAGTGGCACTGACATATAACCATGACTGTCACAACAGCTTGACCTCTGTCAACACTAAAATATTTTTACTGCTTAATAATTAGTGTCAAATCTTATTCCTACATTTTTTAAATTTTTCTCAGACATGGAAATCAAAAACATGGGGTTGAATATTAATAAAGATTAACTTCTAACTTGTTTTATCAAGATGCTGTAGGAGTACTTATGGATACCTCTTTTAGTATTTCGGTGTTGGCCAGGGTCTGGTGATGTTAGTAGAGGTGTTCTCATTGCTAGATGCAGCAGTTTATAAACTCTTCTACAGGTGGAATGCAAAAAAGTCAACAGAGAAGTCCAACTTCAACTTTGTCATGTCTATTGTAGTTGGAAGTATATACACTCAGCAAGTTTTAATATGTGAGGTTTGAGATTTATAGTGGCCCTGCTGAAGATTTGTGTGTTGCTGCATTGTTGAGTGAGACCCAGTAGTTTGTGACATTTTGAAGGACCATAATGACTGAAAACATAGGCACTACTTTTCTTCAGAACATTGAGATCTACTCTCCTGCCATGGTGTCACATCTCACTAGACTTGAATTTTGAAGTTGCAACACATTCAGCAAGATAATTTCGGATATACCCATAAATATTTCTAATGGTAACTTCTGTAATAGTGTGGGTACAGCAATCATGCCATAACATTACAGGCTAACCAGTGTATTTATTAGAGTAGGAGTGACATCTCACTATGTCCAGCTTAGTGTTGATGCTGATGTTGTGTTTCTAGATTACCTATCCTAGAAGAGCATGAAGATGCGGATGATCCGGTCAATGGAAATGTCTCCTCGCTAGTTCTTAGTCGCTATCCACGATGGTTTACATTGGGTCACATCGAGACACAGCAGTGCACACTTGCATCAACCATGCTTAGTGCTGCAAAGGGTATGGAAATGATATTGTATATTACACTCTTTACCTCAATATAAGGCAACTTTGCTTATCAGGTGACCCTCCTTCAGTGTTCAGGACAGTGTGTGTGTGTGTATACATAGAATATGTTTAACTGGCATGTGATTTTAATGTGACTTCCCCCACCTCTTTTTTTTTTTTATGTGGTAAGTAAGGAAAAATTTTCGTTATTTATTTCAGTAAATGCAGTAGCTCCATGTAATAAATAGTGTGCATTTGTATCATGTGTATGAAATGAACAGTTCCTGGAGAGATTATATGCAACATTCATTGAATGTAAGATTTTAGATTCTTGTGGCATTGGATATTAACACTTTGGTGCCAAATAAAGTGCCTGGTATACTGTGCAAAAGATCTGCAATTTAAGTGCATTAATTTGCATGTTCTTGGTGATGACTCAGTTGATGTATAGTTTTCTCAGCATCACACTGTGTGTCAGCTGTTGTTGACTTGTGGCACCAAAGGGTTAAGACTGCTATGTAGCCTGGTATGTGATTATCAGTGCCAATCTGATATGCTGGTGCCCACCTAACACACTTCATGGAGTCACAGGCAAGTCCTAACATTAATAATTTTGTTGCATTTGCAGAGCTGCTGAATGCATTTTGATTAAGTTATATTTTGAGGGGTTTACAGCGAAAGTTATGAAGTAGACTTTATTTCAAATTAAACTTTTTTTTAGGTAGATGCATGTACATATTTAAAAACTGCACAGCACTAACTGTTGTTCCTTGAAGATGAAGGTACGTTGCATTGGTTGTAATCAGTTACACAATGTCTTTTGAGAAGATACCATCAAAAGAAAGTGAAAATGAGGTGTTGGCACTGTAATTACTGGGTGCTAGTTTTAAAATTATTTGTTCTGGAACATAGCCGGCTTATGGAGAACACTACAGTGAAGATACCGTTCCTCTACTACCCATTAATCACAGCATTATATATAATAAAAACATCAGTGTCATCAGGTTGTACATTTATAGGATTAAAAATAAGTTTTTGGAACTGGTTTAAATATGCAAACATACATACATTTGTGGTTGTGTGCAGTGTAATGCAATTAATATGTATTGACACTGTCATTTCTAAGATCTTTTTGTGTGTGTATGATGTTGGTGAGTATGTAGACCTACTGGGGATGCAGAATTGGCCAATATAAATACATGTTACTGCACTGTTGCAGGAGAAGTACTGAGGTTGCGGACGGTGTTAGAGTCTTCACAGCGACATATCCACAGTTCTTCGCATCTCTTTAAATTGGCTCAGGATGCCTTTCGATTTGCTACACCAGAGAATGGCCCAAGACACCCGACCCTCCTCAGCGTGGCCTTCGAGTTGGGACTGCAGGTACAGTGAATGCGTTGGACTGGCATTTGCCTAGTAGCCTGTTGTTAACCATTTATTGAATACTTATACAAGTTTGTCATATACTTGCTATTCTGTGCCACAGCTTTTTGTATTTTTAGGCTTTCTTTATAAAGTAAGAGCAGAATGTCCTGTGCAGAGATCACATCTGTGTATCTGTGACTGTGTATCAGAAACTAAACAATTTGATGGACTTCAGTGAAATTCATTATAGGTGTTCTTTACAGACAGTTGTCAAGCAGGCTGGAGTTTCCTGAAAACTGGTAAAATGGAACCCATAAAATATATCATTTTGCCCATATATTCTGCACTTTTCTCCACATTTGGATAAAATTTTGTACAGGAAATGTTTACAAAAATTTATCATATGTGTGTGTGTGTGTGTGTGTGTGTGTATATATATATATATATATATATATATATATATTTTATATTTCTGTTGAAAACTATGTCTTATGTAGGGGTGTAAGTGAATTTCTGTCTGTTCTTTTCACATTTATTATCTGTTTTGGGTGAAATGTTTCCAAGAGACCTGCACATGATGCTTATTTTCAAATCTGAGTGACATGTGGTACAAGGGATCTGTACATAATGCTGTTGAGTATTTGTAAGTTTCTTGAATACTGGGACAGGGAGGGCCACACTTTTCTTATGGCCCTATGTGGAATTACATTTATGTGGGCACCCTGAAGCATGTGCCATTTTGAAAGTAAGAAATGCTTTGGTAATCGTTGTGTACTGTGTCACTGAGAGCATCACTAACAGTCTTCCTTCTGTCTGCTGTGGTTGCTGGTGGTGATCTCAGTTTCTATACAGCAGCAGCAGCATATATCCAATGTTGTGTTCAGAATTGTCCATTGTTGAACTTGTAGGCTGATTACTGTTTGGTACTGTGTCATTTGCAAGATTGGAAAGAATGTACGCTGTAACACAGAGCACAGAATTACAAACTGAACTATTTGTATTTTTTTAACATTATTTCAGAATAAGGAATAAGGAAATGAAAGTGTCTCATATAAAATTTCAAGAAACTCTGTCAAGGTTTATGGGTGACAGAAAATTGTATATGCTAAGTAGGATTTGTTACCTGAAAGTCGGAATTTCAGAAAACCTTGATAAGTGTTATCTATGTGTCACATGGGACAGAGCATATATGGTGTTACATTAACTGGGCTTCATCATGGATCAGCGTGGCTGCATGCTGGATGTGCATATCAACATTTGGTGAGAGTCTCTGATGTCAGACTGTAGAAAACATCTGTCCAGTAATTTAGTTTGCCAATTATAGGACACAGACATACTGGCATGTTCTTCATATCAAGCATTGCTGTTTATACTTTGTAAAGAACTACTAATAGCTGATAATTTTTCAACAGGAGTATACATTCTTAAGATTGCTCTAATAAATCAACAGTTATTATTTTGGAATGATTTGTTTTATTAGAAACCCAGGCAAAGAATGGATGATCTTGGTAGTCTGTATTATTAATACATTTACTATATATGCTAGACCACAAATTGCATGTGCATTTCTGAGCTTCAGTTATGAGAAGAGATACAGTAGAGTTCAGTTTATTTGTTAGTAATTGGGCGGAAGAAACAGTCATGAATATCAGAATCCATTTTCAATTTGGTATGCCTGTTTGATTTCAAAAACTTACAAAATACCAGTAATACTAATATATAGTAAGCATAGAAGGCATAAAATGCATAAAAATGTATTTTTAGTGAAGTACCAACACTTTGTGGAAGCATATAATACCCCAAATGATTGAAGGAGATTTTTTACTATATGAATCATGAAAACAATCAACTGCACTTAAACATTCAATAAATTTAAAATTTTTAAATTCCAACTCCTACAAGGCTGAGGGAGTTTAATTTATATTACACATGTATGTGAATTTATGACCCCAAGGTGCATGGTGGCAAGTGTTGAAGTTGTGATTGAAAGAAGGAGCTTGACTGAGCTGAGGGTGATAATGTTCGAGAGCAGGAGTGTGGGGGAAGCCAAATTGTCAGTCACGTGATGTTCTCCCAGTTTTTTGGAGTCAGTTGCGAAAGGCCATAAAGATGGCATTACAAGTGGGTGATTAAGAAAGTTGAACATGCTGAATATCAACACTACACTGTGTTGCATGACATATAAAACAGAATAAGAAGGCAGTGAGAATCCATTCTCCCCTTATCAGTAGTGACATGTTTCACATTCTGTGGGTAGCCCTGTACCTGAATACATTATATTACTTTTATCGTACTTTATTTGTACCCCATACCCCATCAGTTCTGACCATTTTGTTGTCTGCATGGCGTGGGAAGAACCAGAGACCTCTTATCATTAGCTGTGTGAGACATCTTGTCATTGTATCAAATTGATTGAAATTTTGAGGCATTTTATTTCTCGTGTTTATAATATGAAGGTAGTAAAATGTGAAAGAAGCATTTGGATATGGAGATTCTTCTGAACTGCCCAGTTTTTCATTATTGTTTTTGGTTCCTTCAGGTGATGCGGATGACATTGTCATCCCTTAACTGGCGACGACGGGAAATGGTTCGCTGGCTAGTGACCTGTGCCACTGAGGTTGGAGTGGAGGCACTAGTGTCCATCATGCAGAACTGGTATCAACTGTTCACACCAACTGAAGCAACAGGTACAAACCAGCACATGCCATCTTGTCATGTGGGAGTAGCTTGTCACACCATGTCTAAGACTTTGTTGTTCATGTGCAGGTCCTGTGGCAACAACCATCATGTCCCATAGCACCATAATGAGGCTGAACCTGACGTTTGCTCAACAGGAGGAATTGTCTGGCTGTGCCAGGAACTTGGCTCTTCAGTGTGCCACCAAAGTGAGTGTCTCATAACCACAACAAGGAGAGATTCATCTGGCTTTTGTGTATCTGTCTTTAACCAGTTAATGGTAAAGATAAAGTCATCCCCATGCATGCCATGAAGAGGTGTATGGGGGGAGTAGAAGTGTAGCTCCAGTCATTCTTTACCTTGGCACTAAAAGGAGGGGGGGGGGTGGTCTACTTCATGCCCCAACAGCTTTACCGCAGCAGAAAAAACATCCTGTACCTGTTGAATCATGAGGCTGGGTGGGCTGCACAGGGGGTCTGGACAGTTTGGGTAATTGAAAAATCTCTTGTCCCTACTTGGCTTCAAAGCCAAATTAAAAAATTTGGTATGAACATCAGGTTGTTTTGTCATTAGAGACTGCTCCAGTTCTTCTCTTAGTCACATGATGGCTTTGAGTTGTTCTCGTGTGTGAGTGAAGACATTGCCACTGAACCTTCACCACATGGGAATGGGGATGTTAAATGCTCTGATTTGACACCAAAAAAATTTCATTGTATGCTTGGAAGTTTCTGCAACATATCAGACACAACTAACCAAGAAAAGGGACTTTTCTTTAGATAAAAGACAGTGGGTATGTCCTAAAATGTGTTTATTTTGAAAAGGCAGCCTGATGGTCTCATTGGTAAAATACAGGATTCTTATTCACTTTGAGTTCATTTCCCATTCAGATCTCTCTGTTGATTTGTTCAGCTCTTGGATTAAAATGAAAGGTGAAGAATACCAGGTTTATCCCCCTTGTGGGTCACAGCTAACATTAAACTGCAAGTACTTGCTACTTACCATTGTTCTCATACTGGGATTGAGATTGTGGCAGGAATGACTGATACGAATACAAATAATCTGGCAGCTGTTGGGCAGAATTATCAGTAATACTAACCTGCATGGTTGTGTGTCGGGGGGCTTGAAAGTTTTGTAAATCGTGTAGTGTCCTCTCAAGGCTACATCTTTGTTTCAGGATCCCCCAAACTGTGCCTTGAATGCTCTGACCCTGTGTGAGAATGAAGCACTGGCCTTTGAGACAGCGTATCAGATCGTCATTGATGCTGCATCGCATATAATGACCTCTTCTCAGCTGTTTACTATTGCACGATACATGGAGCATAGGGGTTATCCGACAAGAGCGTACAAGCTGGCAATGCTGGCCATGAAGAATGTGCATCTGGCATACAATCAGGTAACTGTTGTACAGGACTGGTTTGACCAGACAGCAGAATTTCAGCTGGTCTAGATATCCTGGACTTCTCACCTTGACATTATTTATGATTGGATGTTCCACCTGGTATTCAGTGTTACTAGTTGGACGTGGGTCACTGTTGGGCATACACTTTGAAGGTATAACAAAAATTTAGCTTCCAAAAATTTGGTTTAAAGGTAGAATCCTTCTCAGCACTGAAGTTACAGATGTTACAAAGGGCTGAACAAACTGTTCTCACATTTGTACTTGTCATTTGGACAAACTGGTTTCTCTGCTGCTGGGGCCCCAGTCGTTGCACCTGTCTGTCAACACAATCTTGAAATTTACCATACTGTTAGTAATATTTATCACTGGAAAAGCTAGCTAGATGAAATAGTCACCTAACCTACAAAATCCCACCACCCACCAAGTAGTGCAGCATCAAACAACATGTGTAATTCCTGCAGTTCCTATCACTATATAAATTGCGGATGTTAAGAACAAGATGGGGCAGAAGGCCTGGAATATTTACAAGATTCCATTCTTAGTGAAATACCATGGATCCTATGCTTGTAGCAACAATTGTATGTGACTATGCCACCTGAACCTGACTTACATCTTTCTTGTGCAGTTGATTGGTACTAGGCACTTTCAGGTAATGCTTGCTTTTAAAACAGAAGTCATCTGATGCGTGTGTTCACAGAAGCCTGTCACCAGATGATAGCTTGAGACACATCCACTCCATTTACATCTTCTCTGCCCATTCCAGTGCATTTTAATTTGATGGTCTTATCTGTTTTTAGATATTCCAAATAATCTATTCCCTTCAAATTTTTCAGTTATATAATTTGGCATGTATTTCTCATTTCTGCATGTATTCAACATTATATGCCAGTTTTCATCATTAATTAAATTATTTTATGATATTCCTAATGTCATATGTATGTACATCATAAGCTTCTGACGCTGTAAATTTCTCCAGTTCTGTACACAAATATCTCATATTGTACTTATATTTCCCTCAGCAGTTTCTCCAGTATTTGGTTAAAAGGACTTCATCTGTTTGTGTGTGTTGCACCTTATGCCAGCAGTATGTACATATGTCTGCTTTTGAACTGTGTTAAATGCTAACATATATTTTGTGTTTATTGGCAGTTATAAACAGGGTTGTAAGTCAGAAATGACTACATCTCATTGGTTGAAAGGATTTCAGTCAAATTATGCACTGTGTAATTTTTTGTTTGCTACTAAAACCCATGTAATCACCAAAGATTTTCTAAAACAGACTCAATTTATGTTGGTACCTGACAGCAAGAGACTGTATTTGATTCCTGCCACTTAACAACAGTGTGGAAGATTATGATGTTAGGGATTTTCATCTCTGGGCTATTAGAATATGGGAAAATAAAAACTTATGACTCTGTGGTGATATGCATGGCCTGAATTTGTTCCAAAGGGATGTTTAAAGAACCTGTACCAGTTTCATTTGTGTCTCTATGTGTGAAGTTCTTGTGTACTCAGACAAAGCCATGTTACATTGCAGGACACTCACCCTGCAATCAATGACATCCACTGGGCCTGTGCTCTGAGCCACTCCTTGGGGAAAACGGAGCTCACCAACATGATCCCACTTTTGGTGAAAAATGTACAGTGTGCAACTGTTCTGTCTGACATCTTGAGACGCTGTTCCATGACTGCTCCAGGCATCTCATGCCCCCACCCTCCTGGTGGTAGCAGCACTGCAGAAGGAGGAAAACACCACCACCATCACCATCATCACCGCAGCAGCAGCCGTGGAGGGTGTGGAGGGGGAGTGAAGCCACTGTCCTACGATCGTCCACCTCTGAGGCCGCTCCTGGAAGCTGCAGTAGCAGCATATGTTAACACAACCCATTCTCGTCTCACCCACATTTCTCCTCGACATTATGGCGACTTCATCGACTTTCTTGGTAAAGCACGTGACACCTTTATTCTTGCCCATGATGGTCATGCACAATTCACGCAGCTTGTGGAGAACATGAAAGTAGCATATAAGGGAAAGAAGAAACTGATGTTTCTGGTTAAGGAGAGATTTGGCTGATAATAATATTTTAGGGGAGCAAGTTATTTATTACACATGTGGTTTGCTTCCTGTCACTGGGCTGGCCAGAACTGAGACTGATATATTACCACAGAGATTATTTATACAGCGAGAGAATGTTTGAGACTGTACTTCAGTTTCTGCTAGACAAGCAGCTGCAGGCTCCTGACACCACCGTTTGAACCTCCCTAAGTTAGGTTAAAGTTGTGCAATGCCATGCTGTCTAGATTATGTTTTTGTGCAGAATGTATAGACCAATTTTAATGTTTGTGGTGACATAAGTATGTATGTAACCATCCCAAGATCTCATGTCCTCCTAATGGAATCGTTATTCTGTCAAACGCAGTAGTGTTGAACTTCTGCATGATGAAAGCATCTAAAGAAACCATGAGAACAGTGACCATTTTGTACATAATGCTATGTGTCTGCGTGTTTGTATGTGATACTGTGTTTTCAACCAAAGATTGTTGTTTGTATATTAAGAATGAGACTTTTTTATATGACAACACATTTATACCAAAAGATGCTGTGCTTACAGGACCGGGATGTGGTACCGGTCTCGGATGAGCCAGTGCTTCCTATTATGTATATTATTCTCTATAGCAACGAGTACAAAATAATATTATGCAGTTCTTAATAGTGTCATAAGCACATGCAGTATAGAACATCATACATCGCAAAAGTATGAATTCCGTAACTACCTCTATCAGTAAGGAAGCCTGTTAGTCTCCTAATCTCATGACTGTCACAAGGCCAACATGATTTTTGTGTTCTTGTCAATACGAATTTGTCTTTATTTTGCCGTATATATTTTTCAATGCCATAAAAGATTGACCTGCAATATTTATTTATGAGAGGAAATGATGATGAAAAGTACTACTAATTTCTGAATGTTAAGTATGTCTTTTGCCAAACAGTCAGTGAATACAACATTAGATAAAGACACTGGACTAGAGATGTGGAGTGCAGTGTGACATTATGTGCGCACGTGCGCCCGCCTGTTTGTGTGTGTGTGTGTGTGTGTGTGTGTGTGTGTGTGTGTTTGTGTGTGTGTGGCGCACCATGTCAGTGCTAGGAACTGCTTTAAAGCTCATGGCCAGTTTGAAATCACCCACAAATTAGACAACCATGTGATCATTTTCATCAAGCTGCTTTTTACAGTTGTATTGAAATAACTTTTTGATGTTTGCTGATTGTGCTGTCAGTCGTGTTTGTATAATTTGTATTTATAAACTTGACCAGTATTTGTTGTAGAGCTCACACAGTTCTTTTGTTTGGGTAGGCTGGGATTGTCTCAGTTGAACACTGAAGTGTTAATGTCACTTGGTGAGTTAGGGTACATAGTGTCACTTGGTGAGTTAGGGCACACTTATGTTTTTACCCATACACGTGTTCTTTTTCGTGGATGTCAATGTGATGGCCATATGATTTTCTTTCTTCTTTGTGTGGCCATACTATTTTCTTTCTTCGTTATGTAGAGTTGTTATTTACCTGATGAGTACTGTTGGTCACCTCCTGCCACTGCTGCAATTTGCCAGGAGTTACATTTATGTTTTTTAGTTTAATGTATTGTGGTTAAAATGTAAACAAATAGATGAAAAATAGTTTTGTTTCACTTACAGACAGGTGTCACACCATTGAGCATTGTATGTCAGGGTTCTGTTGGTGAAGTTCAAGACACTGCAGTCTTAATACTTCCTGCCACATTGTCTTTGGAGCAAGCATTTTTACTATACACTTTATCTCATAACATGCCCCACAACCACAAGTGAAAATTGCATGAATCAGATCTGGCAACTAAGGTCACAATCCCCTGCATATTATTTTGTCACCAAAATAACTGAGTTTTTAAATTTTGGCAGCAGTGTAACTGAGGCATATGTTCTTCTGGATATACATTCCATTGAAATGTTGGGACCTAATTATGCAGTGATGCTGTTTCATATTGCAGGAAAATGGGAAACTTGATTTAGAGATCTGTTCTTTGCAGTGTCAGCTGTTGCACTGTCTTGCTGTAAGGGTCATAGATTCACTTTTAATTGGAGGGGTTTTCAAAAAATGATGTCAGTATGTATGCAACATGTTGGTGTGAATTTGTGGTCTCAGAAGAGGACCCAGTAATCTTAATTACACTCTTAGATCTTCACACATCAACCTTATAACTTTATGTAAATGATTCTTTGTGGATGAACTTGGGATTTCCCTGTCATTCTGAGAGTTAGTGCTTCTTCTGATATGAAACCAAGCCTTAGTGCTATGCAGAACAGTACATTTCCTTAATACAGTTTACAATATTATCAATTATCCTTCTTTCTCTCACTGTAACTCACAAAGCTTTCCTGTGTACTGAGTCAGAAGCTATTTCAAAACCTCTAAAACACCAGTATAATCACCATGTTTTGACTGTTTAAATATTTGTATGTTTTTCTGTTAATTGTTGATTGTGGTTCTTTTTCGCGTTATGGACATTGGTGAGACATTATCATTAATTAGCCAGTCTCTTAGTCCACCAGCCAAGATTTCAGAAAATGTTTTGCCTCGTATCTATACAGAGGAAACATCTCCGTAATTGCCTGATTTCTTCTAATTCTCCTGCCCTGTGTTAGTTGGATGTACACTCACTATTTTCCAGCTTAAGGTACATTTTTCCTTTTCCTAATGTATTTAATTAATTTTTGTGAACATGTTTAAATACTTTCAAAGGTGCTTTCAGTATATTGTTAATTTATGAGCATCAGAAATGTTGTTCTGAAATTTGGGAGTGTTAATTAGATGATTACATTCTTCTGGAATGTGATGCTGTGTTGCTTGGTAATTGGTTCCTGATGTTCTGCAGGGAGATACTGCTTTCTTAACCTTTAGCTTAAGGCCTTTTAAATCGTAGGTTAGTGATGTGACTTTTTTCTCCCATTAGTTCGTTGAAGGTTAAGGTAAAGATATTCATCAAGGTGAAAGCACTACATTCCTTCATGTGAGGACCTGATTTACCCAGCAATGCAGTATCGTATCCCATAAGAACGAAATCTTTAACCACTGTGCTGTGAAAAGCAAAAAAAAATTGCAAAATTTAGCTTTTTTGTATGATGGGTGTCTCATGACAGCGGCTGTTTTTGTGTACTAACATCTGATTATTGGTGATAACAAAAACATTGTTGCATGAAAATATATATGTCACTGAAATAAGGCTGCAGAATAGTCATTTGTTAAGTAAACAAGTGTTCGCTTGGAGGTTCGTGTCTTTGGGGATGTGACACCATACAGATTGGCAGTTTATAAAATTTCAGACGAACCTGAAGCTTCCACTTCTTTCTGCTGTTATGCTGAAGAATGAGTTAACAGGTTACTCTGAATTGTTAGATCATTCTAACAAAACTGCAAGGTGTCACATACCAGAAGATGTTAACTAAATGTCATAGTTGCTGTTATGAGAACCTAATGTTTCACAGGTGTTCAGTTGTTCCTTGATGCTGCATCATTTTATGAAGTCATAAGTTTTTCTCTGAAATTCATTGAAGCTTGATGATGGTGGTCATTATATTGGTCGGAATGTGCTGTGTTGCTGATGGTTTTGGAAGTTGCTGATTTGCAATATCGGTGGTGATACTGACATAATGCTTATTTTGTCAAGGAGTTCCTAGTTTTTAACACTGGTGCACAGTTTGAAGTGTTTTGCTAAGATCAAGTGTGGTTTAAAATTAATTTGGACTGCGATCTATGTATGTCATATTGATTATTCAAAATTGTGAATTTGATGCAATTTGCAGTTTTGATGAACAACTTCCTAATTGAGAAGCAATACAGTGTGTGCGTTATGGCCAACAGCTGACATACTCTACCTCATCAGCAGCTGTGGAGTGTGAGTGGGTGGGTGCATGAATGTAGTCCTTTCCTGGTATTATTTTCATTGAGTTGGCACTTCAGTTTCTGAGACTTATAGCACTTTATCCTGCAAAAGCTTATGATTTCTTGGGAGTAGAAGGAGTTGAAGGCTTCAAAAACAGGACAAGAGAATATGACAGCTAATTTTTTTTGTGTTCCGGAATTTGTTGTTATTGTGTTCGTGTGTGTGTGTGTGTGTGTGTGTGTGCATGTGCGTGTGCGTGTATACACCAGCATTTTGGAGGAACATGCTGCTCCTCTCTTCATCACTTTTCTGCTCCAAAGATGGGAGCAGATGCATTATTACACCTAACAGAATTGTGATCCTAATGTTCACCGCTATAAGAGCCTAACTTCTGAAGATGCCTGTTTCTACCTGCTATGCATAGGATTATCCAGCAATTTCTGATCTTGCTTTGGACATGACTAGTTGTGCAGGTTTTGTCCTTCATTGTCACCACCACTAAATTAATCCTGGCATTTTCTACAGTTACATTAAATTAATGAGAAGAGCAAGCAGCAGAATTTTGTTTGTAGTCAATGAACATCACATTTGTGTACTACTGTCAAGTTGTGACTGTATCCTTGGAAATCTGCTTGGGCTATCAGCTGTATCATGGTATAACTAAAACCCAGTATTTTGGAGACATGCATTTTCTATGTTCGAGATCAGATCGCGCCTGAATGTTGGTGGTGTGAAAGATGGTCAATAAGTAAGGTTGTCTATAACATAACGATTCAATCAGAAGCTATTACAACATTGAATGTAGTTCATTGATTAAACAGAAGTGTCTTATTTTTCAATATAATGCACAAGTGCTTTGTCCCATCTTGGCACAAGTTTAAAAATGCTGTTGTGGTAGAAATCATGCTCCCACTTTGACAGTTTTCACAAACAATAATTTACACTTCCTCATTATTGTACAGTCAGCAGCCCAAACAATAAGGTGGATGTTCCAGACATTTGCAGTGAAATTGCTACAACCACTCCCATATCTAACATGTATTGTGTAGAGTTGTCATTCTGAAGGATCACACCTTGTGACATGCTTTTTGTCTTGGGTGCTGAAGCTACATGTAGAAGGTCACAAAGTCCACCATATTGAGGAAGCATAAATGGTTGCTAGTGACTGGTTGTAAATTCAAGAGCCCCATTTCTGCCTGGTCCTGCCATAAGTTTTGTTATAAGTATATTGTGACCTGGAAGAGGAATGAAAAAAACATCCAATTTTTTGAGCCAAATAATTTATTTTCAATAGTTTTAAGATTTTTTTATAATAATGTCACCCAAAATGCCCCTCTCTGCCTCAATGCAGGCCTTCGGATGCTCTGGCCACTCTGCTATCGCTGCATGCATTGTCTCAAGGTAGATCTCTGCCACAGCCTTCATGAGGGGCTTTTTCAGGCTTTCCAGGTTGTTGTTAGGCTTTCAGCACACCATATCCTCCAGAACAGCCCACAGTTTATAGTTGAGGAGGTTGAGGCCTGAACTCTCCAAGGGCCAACACTGGGCACTCCTTCAAAGCGGGTGTAAGGAGGTGCCCCTTTGACCACCAGTAGTCCCTCATCTGTAGATTGTCCCTGACAAAGTGAGACATTGATGAAGTTGATATGTTCAGCTCTGGGGACATGATCTTCTGTTTTGGGAGTGGATTTTGGTGAATCCGCTCCCACACTTTTGATGGCGGCTTCAGTCCTCTCACTTCTCAGGCGTCCTGGCCGAGCCCTGTCTTCAACCCTCCAGAGTTCCTTATAATGTTTATTTGCCCAGTAGATGATCATTTGCAAACTTTTCGATGGTTTTAAGAGTTCAAAAATTTTAGAATGGGATTTTCCACTTTTGTGAAGGGCAATCACAGCCACACGGTTTTCCTTGACACCCTCATCCATGCTGACTCTGTGACAGACGCGAGCAAACTGCCTTGGCACAAGCACCTGCAGGGACAATAGTATACAAACAGCTATCCTTTCAACTCTTGTGCCTCATTGTCTTCAGCTGTGGACTACATGAAGCTTGTAATAGAACTGATGGCAGGACTACCATGACCAGATTCTTAAAATTGTGTCATGATGGGAAAGATGTGTCAAAGGTCTTCGGGTTTGTGTTGACCCTTCAGTGGAATAAGTGAGTTATATTAAAACTGTGATGAACTGTCATTTAATTTTTATCACCTAGAGACCTTATATATTGTACATGTCTCTTAGTGAGCTGTGATGATGGAGACAGAACAAGTCTCCGAAATCTTGGCTTTTAGCTGAGTATCAGTGCAGCTGTCATCTGCAGGAAGAATATAAAGTGTTTATTGACTTCAGAAATTTAAATCTTGAGATTGTGTTTTAGCAACAGGGTTATTTACTTGAGTTCACATGTTCGTATATTTAGGATAAAGCAAAATATTCTGTTGATGATGTGCATTTTCAGAATAATAGACTGTGTCTTTGAAGCCAAACCTGTGCTCCATATTTTAAATTTTGGTTGTGTTTATTTGTTACAGTTCAGTACATCCTACTGTACAAACTATAAGTTTCTCATTTACAGCTGCCAACTTGATAAAATAATACATAGTTGGCACCCCTTGTTCTGTATGTGTTTTACTGTCCATTGACTTAAATTGTACCCTGTACTGGACTCTGATAATGAAAGGAATAGGTGATGTATAACACACAGAACAGTCTATTGAAGCACAAGCAATTTGTAGGAATTTGCTACTCTTCCCAGCAGGCATGCCGCCCAGAGCAGGGGGGGGGGGGGGGCTGCTTTCAGGCCGGAACCCGGTCCCCCCCAAATAAAAAATAAAAAAAAACAATTTTTTTGGGGCCCCGGGGTATAAAAATTTTTTTTTTTTAATTTTTATTTGAGAAGAGCACGGTTGCGGCCCAACAACCGCCCCCCCCCCCCCCCCTGCTCTGGGCGGCATGCCTGCTGGAAAGAGTAGCAAATTCCTACAAATTGCTTGTGCTTCAAT
>Ga0136643_10002810_pt1 | contig 22942 bp, 14 predicted proteins | sample TergutLab28metaG_FD_96883 | JGI IMG/M metagenome (GOLD analysis project Ga0136643, IMG submission 96883) | Labiotermes labralis P1 segment gut microbial communities from Petit-Saut dam, French Guiana - Lab288 P1 (version 3) (version 3) | ecosystem: Host-associated > Arthropoda: Insects >... | reverse complement strand
CTTTACCAGGCTTCTCTTCAACACTACGTCATCTCTCAGTCCTTCCTGTGATGTCACGTTCAAAAGGGGAGCGGAAAGACGAAATCGGATATCAAAATTGTTTTCTCTAGCGGAGGACAAGGTGGAGTGGGTTAAGTTCTGTGAACGTGCGAGGTTACAGCGTATTAACACTTGTGTGCAACAGCAGGACACTTACCACAGGGCTACCAATTGTGCAGGGTCTCACATGACATCCTGCTGTTTCTTGAGAATGTGTAACCTCTGGTTACTAACGTACACTAAGAATGGTGGCGAATAAAGTACGTGGCTATATGCAGCAGGTACTTGCAGGGAAGCCATGATTTCTTCAGATAACCAGGAACTTGGTCGAAATTTATGGAACCAAAAGATTCATTACTGGGTTCACAAAAGCCTGCCACTTTTCCTATCACGAGCCAGATAAACCCATTCCACGCTCTCCCATGCTTTTTTTTAAAAGACACATTGTAATATTATCCTCCCGTCTACGACTAGATCTTCCAAGTGGCCTCTTTCATTCAGATTTTCGTACCAAAAGCCTCTTCTCCCCCGTACGTGCCACATGCTGGGCCCATCTCATTCTCGGTCACATGGTTCCATAAAACACATCTGGTGAGGAATACAAATCACAAAGCTCCTCGTTACGCAATTTTCATCACTTCCTCCCCAGACAGACGCAAAGTAGGGTACAAGAAACCTAAGGAGCAGTGAAAATGTCACCTTTCACGACATAAGTAGAAAGGGAGGTTTGGCGCCTGAAGGAAAGTTTACACAAACAAGAGTTCTAAAATAGGCGTTTTTTAAATATAGGGAGGCGTAATTATTGTGTTTCGTGATATGCTTTTACACTTTTCCGCCGTAAAATGTGACCGGTTTCAGCTATGATTACGATACAATAATTAACAGCCCACACTAAAACGAATTCATCGACGTCCATAAATTGAGCAACACCTGACAAAAGACGGAGTGATTAATGTGTTAGCCGTTAACATGACAGGTTCATTTCTATTGTTCCTACCAATAAGCATATTCGAGGATGCGAACAAGTTTGGACTTCGCACTATTCCTGTGACATATCTCAGATTATCACGGCAGTAAATACTCGTATGAAGGTCTTTTGTAATGTGACGCGGTACTAGGATGAGACCAAAGTTTCGAGTAATTTTTCTACTTGAATCTTCAGGGTGTGCTCTACCTTTCAAAACAAGGCAATCAGTTGATCCGAAATGTAAGAGGATAGGTCTAGGCGACAGAACCAAGGACGTCACATTGTATAACACGGTTCTTTTTCGCAGTCATTGTCACCAGAACCTCAAACCTCCTATTGATGTATGATGTACAGTGCCTACCTTATTCATTGCCTGGTGAAATCTGACCGATTCTCTCCTGCAGCTGCTACCGCTGACAGTGACGGGAATGGTAAGACTGCTATCACCAGCACTGGCTGAGATATCTGGAAGCAGAAGAAAAGTTTCGAAAGTGTGAAACAAATTAGAGAAATGTCTCTTAATATAAGTACCAGGCGTTTCTTACACCCTCCAATCTTCTGCCAGCACGACATTTACATTTCATAAAGGTGCCTTGTCTATCCCCTCTTCTAACCTCCTTTCCCATTCTCTCTTCATTAAAATAATCTAACTTGAATCCTTGATATTTGATTTATAAGGCTACTAAGCACTTTTAATCCCCGGCCCCTCAACACAGATTCCACGAACCAACAGAGCTCATTAACAAGTCAACACCCGCCGTATAAATGCAATTCTATAAACGAGAGATATTCCATTACTAATATCGGACTTAACTGTAGTATAATTACAACAGGTGTACCTTTCATTCAACACAGTCCAAATGAACACTGCGTACAACGGAATGGAACTTGAACGAGGAAACATGGGGAGAGAGCAAGTACGAGAGAAAACGCAGCACAGGGCTGTGCTGCGAGGGCGTCAGGTGATTGGATTAAAAGAGAGATTAGGCTTAAAATTATTTATTAGATACTTCCATAATTCATTGCAATAGTGGATCATAACTTCGTTAGCTGACCTAAAATACCTGTCTCGTTGTGGACATTAACCCTTCAAAGCCCAGAACTATTGTAATACAGTAACACGGTATTTAACGTTCAAAATGCTACGTTCTGCCCACAGAACACATAGCGAAAAGCTCTCTATACAGCAGTAACCGAAAGGTTTGCATATCCAAGACGCAAAGTGTTTACTGCGCGGTAGGAAATTAATCTTATGTATAATCCAGGTTGATCTTAGCCTTTAAAAGTTCAAAACGTAATACAAGATAACAGGGGGGCCAAATACGAGCAGTTCTAAAGCCGTCTGGGACATAAATGTGCAACTCTACTTAGCCTGCTATGGTATACAGGCTGTCAAACATAACATAGTAACTGAGAAAACTGTCGGACCACGATGGAATTAAATAATTCAGACAGCATTTGCTTCAAAGCTTTTGGACAACAAAGGAAAATGTGGTGCCTACGTCTGTAAGCTACTGTACAAACGGAACAGCGAGGAAGCAGGAACAGGAAGAACTAGAACATAGGGACCGCCGTTACGTGATATCAGTTCAACGTGCGGCACAGAAGACATTTGCGAGAAGCAGCTAAACTTGGCCACATAAAAATATGTAGCTGTTAACAGCACGATGTCTCCGCACCGAAATATTCATAAGTACACGTGGACCTCTCCTGGTGGGAAGACTGGCAACGAGATTGATACGTATCGACAGACGGCGTTCAAGCATACTTATGTTCGATATCTCAGGGGAGTTGACTGATATTGGTCACTATCTGGTGGTAGCAGCCAAATTAGGGACAGACTGTCAGTAAGTAAACAAGCAGAACAGAAGTTTGATAATGCAGACATACGATGTCAATAAGCTAATAACGTGGTGGAACTTCGGGAACATTACTGGTTTAAAATCTCAGACAGGTGTTTGGAGAACTTAGACGATAGCTGGGAAACAAACAAGACTCGAAAAGCTATTGTTGGGCAATATGCACACGTATGTACTTACCGAGATATGTAAATGCAGCTTTTGATTTACAAGCTGCAACTGCACTGATACTGGCGCTACAGTGCAAGAGAAACCTTTGTACAGTCTCTTGCCGTATGCTTACTTTAAAAGGAGTTCCAGTAAGGGAATAAACAAGTGACGCGTGAGTCCGAATGAAGAAAAATGCAAGTTGTGACGTTAAACAAGACAATCAGTTACAAATCCGGTATTATAAAGAAACAGCTAGAACACGTCAGTCGTTCTCAGGCCAGATCGTCGCAGTAATAGCCAGTTTAAAGGGAGCTGAGATTTGGCATGGAGTTGATACGTTGAGAAGGTCTTCACCTTGTGAAGCCCTGACTGCAGTACATATATCGGACTGTGCTGTATTACAGAAACAGAAGATATGCGAAAACTGGGGATAAAGACGAAAATATTAAAATTACGTTAGATTCTACAGAAAACGCTTCTGCCGTCATAGAAGTGTCGCTCGTGTCGATGCTGAGGCCTTAGAGACTCGATAAGGAAGAGAAGAAAGGTGGGTGTGCTTGAGCCTATATTGGTCCCATACAGCAGAACCGCCTCTGTGTGTGTGTGTGTGTGTGTCCGCCACAGATTCAGGCTCCTAATTAAGACAAGGGGAAAGGGAGAAGAGGGACCAAGAGGGAGGTAAAGGAAGGGATATTGATCACGAAACCAGAGGGAAGAGAGGGAAGCTGTCTGGATGTGGGGTAGCAAGAGAAGGAGTAATTTCCTCGACCGACAAGGACCGACCGGCACGATGTGCCGTCATGTGTATGCATGCTACATGTGTGATTGTACACGCGATACGTCAAGAAAGGCAGAACAGCCTGAATGGAAAAGAAGCCAGCGACAGGATAATGAACACGAAGAATGTTTAACATCTCACTGTTTTGCTCGGAAGCTAATTGTCCTTGCTATAAACAGAGGGCGGTGCTAATTTGCAATTTCACTGAAGCTACTCAGAAAATCGTGAAAAAAAAGGCTTCTACTGGAACACCTGGCTTCTAGGCGTACGCAAATTTGTCTGTAAGGGGAAGACGGAGTGTCACGACAGCACGGTCGATAGAGCGACCAGAATGTAGACTGTGCAATCGACGAATGGGCACTGGGTTTCGGGCAGCAGCAAGAGATTTCACAGACAGGCTGCAGTGTGTGCTGCTGGACAGCTGGTTACCAGATTATTCAGGCACAAACAAAGAGTACTGAGTGTCTGACACTCACAACTAGCACGAAGTACATAAATCTCGATATGCAAATCCTGTAAGACTGCAAATAGCGCACTCCCTGACGCAGGAGACCTCACAAACGTGTTCTTTGCTAACAAAATGGCATAACTTTCACAGTACGCGCCAAAACGTACTTCCATTTACAACCATAAGAAATGCACGGCCTTGCACACGACGACTATCAGGAAACTCATAAAACAGCAGCAGCATTAGGTTCAAATCTCTCGGACCGATTTTCACACAAATCACGCAATAAATATGGGAAGAACTGATACAAAGTTATTTATGCTCCTACATACGTATTGCTTTCGCTGAGCCGATTTTCACGACACAACCAAAACTCAACAAATTTTCGTGAACATCCGCCGAAACGACTTCTCCCCTCCCTCCCCTCCCCAAAAATGAAGTATGTGCAAAACTCCATGTACGCCCTTTAGAAAATTGAGGTTTACACTACATTGAGTGTCACTAAACTTGCATTTGCTCAACGACATACGGAATTTCACAGAAAGTGGTCAGGAAATACGACCAGTCTGACAGAAATTTATTTTCGCTCGTAAGTGAAGTACAACTGCTCTTGGGCCAATATCCACGGAACTAATGATACATGGGCAAGTTTCAGTAAGGAACTCCCATACAGACATACGGCAAAATTCTACAAACGGTTAATGGCTGACATTTGGTCACAGACGGACGGACGGATGGACGTGGTCTGCAAATGAGGCGTTCTTCGTGCCTCGTTGAGAATGCCTTAAAAAGGGCGATTTGAGGCAAAAGTTTATCAGAATAAAGACCGCAATATTCACTCGGTAGGTCAGGCACTGCACACCTTAGCGACAGCAAACGGACCGAGGGTCCTGAATATCGCGTGGGCAGACGCACACTATGTTCCTCCGTAATAAGCATACAGTGACATTTTGTTGCTTACATGAAAAATCAGACGCAATACTTTATTGTTTTGATAACTGTTTGGTATTTTGTAGGTTACGAGATTATGTGATATTTTACAGACAGAGGGAAAGAGTCTATTGTGCAGATGTAACTAGTCATGTAATAGTCTAAGGTGCAGATGTAACAAGTCATATAATAGTATTCTGTGCAGATGTAATTAGCCATGTAATAGTCTAATGTGCAGATGTAACTAGCCATGTAATAATCCAATGTGCAGATGTAACTACTCATGTAATAGTCTACTGTGCAGATGTAACTAGCCATGTTAATAGTCTAATGTGCAGATGTAAGTAGTCGTGCAATATTCTACGGTGCAGATGTAACTTGCCATGTAACAGTCTATTTGTGCAGATGTAACTAGCCATGCAATAATCTACTGTGCAGATGTAACTATCCATGTAATAGTCTATTGTGCAGATGTAACTAGTCATGTAATAGTCTACTCTGCAGATGTAACTAGGAAGGTAATAGTCTAAATGTGCAGATGTAACTAGTCTTGTAATAGTCTACTGTGTAGATGTTAACTAGCCATGTAATAGTCTATTGTGCAGATGTAACTAACCATGTAATAGTCTACTCTGCAGATGTAACTAGTCATGTAATAGTCTACTCTGCAGATGTAACTAGGAAGGTAATAGTCTAAATGTGCAGATGTAACTAGTCTTGTAATAGTCTACTGTGCAGATGTAACTAGCAATGTAATAGTCTAAATGTGCAGATGTAACTATACATCTAATAGTCTATTGTGCATATGTAATTAGCCATGTAATTGTCTAATGTGCAGATGTAACTATACATGTAATAGTCTATTGTGCAGATGTAACTAGCCATGTAATATTCTTTTGTGTAGATGTAATTAGCCATGTAATAGTCTATTGTGCAGATGTAACTAGTCATGTAACAGTCTAATGTGCAGATGTAACTAGCCACGTAATAGTCTAATGTACAGATGTAACTAGCCATGTAATAATCTACTGTGCAGATGTAACTCGTCATGTAATGGTTTACCGTGTAGATGTAACTGGTATTGCAATGGTCTACACTACACAAGTAATTGGCCATTTTTAATATTTGAGTGATATGTCCCTGTTGTGCTCCGATCAATAGACATATTTATACGCTAGACAGCCATGCACAACACATTTAGCGACTTATAAGGCTACGTTGGCCGCAACTAGCACCCTCAGAATTTGCTGTATTGTGCACGACGGTTTACTGAATACATATACCTATAAATCAGCCATGTAACAGTCTACTGTACAGATGTAACTAGCCAGGTACAGATCTGCTCAACAATACGTGTTATCATTTCCTTCGCAGTCCGCTCCATGGAGCAGAATAATTCTTGCGAAATTAAGAGCCATTGACATAAGCAAGAAATTCGTAGGTAAGCCGAACGTTCAGGACAGCTGTCACTGCCCTCTATACTGACACAATGCACCGCGTCCTCATTTCCACATCTTCTCTATTAACATTAAATATTACACACCCATCTAAACCTTCGTCTGTCAAATGGCCTCTTTCGTTTTTGTCACCGTTCTTTGTAATTCCTCTATCTGGAGCTGGACATTTAGCTGTATTACTTGGGTGTCGTTATTTCAGCAGGAGCGGGAAACACTTGTAACTCATTTTTAAGCCGCTCGTCTACTGCCGGTTACTTCAGCGGCCAGTTAGTTATCACGAATGGCTGACGCCATGCGCCATGTGCCTAGGTTCCGCGGTAGCAAGTGGCTTAGAAACAATTCCCCCACCTTGTTTCGCTCGATAAAACATTAAATCTACAGGTGGTGGAAATGTAAATGTTGGTATCTTCATAAGATCACCCCTTCGCGCAGAGCGGGATGAAGTTGACTGGAGTGATCTTTGGTTTCCACTTCATGGGGAATTCAAAGGTCATCTGGAATTATGGAATACTTCATCTCTTACACGACTACAAGAACAAATTACATGTAATGCAATGTCTTCCAGCGGGAATTGGAGATAACACATTTTTAGCCAGGCAGTTCACAAGAAGGAGCTGCTAACATAACTTCATGGTGGTGGAAATGAGGGAATTGTGCAGAAACTGCTAGATTTCGTACTGTTACAGAATTCGGTCGAGAATACAGACGGACGAAACATGCACTACCCGAGGAAAAACACGATATAAATGCGAGAAAAATTGCGTTATAGGATCATACGAAATAATACTCCCAAAGATGCACGTATACAGCAATGCCAAATTTGGTCTAAATTATTTTATTTGTTTTGCGGTAACACATAAGAATTGATTTCACACTACGGCATAATATAAAGAGAGGTGGAGACCAGTCATACGGCTGCTCCTAGTTCCCTGTTACATCTAGACTAGACTTCTGATATCTGCACTAGACTCACCATCGTCAGCACTATTTTGACGTGACTCTGAGATCGCTGACCGACACCACCCCAATCACAAGATATGCATTGCTTAACTGATAATGCACTTCACGCATCGGAGGCTCTCTTTTGTAGATTGCTGTTTCGGGTTGATTCTGTGGCAATTTTTTACAGCTTGGAAGGATACGGACTAGATGTCTGATTGGTCACGTGTGCGTCAGAAGACCGAGTGTACAAGCAGGAACTGCCAGTGAGATATCGTTTAGAATTTCGGTGGATTAGAACCCACAGGATTTGAGAACAGCGAAGTCAGATGCTGCACAGTCAGTTCCACTCTGATACAAATGCCCAAACGAAGAATATTTCCGTTACAACAATTCTGGATATCATCTTATTAATGGTCTGCATAATGTGGTGTACTGTCGTTGCAACGAAATGTGCACCTGAGCGCACGACACCATGGAAGGTCAGACACTCGGCCTCGCCAACAACTTCTGTAGCAGAGAGCAACTGTGTCTGCACATAACGCTGTTCTGTATTCAGTTTTACTGTGTGCTTGTTAAATGAGCAGTCTTCATTAAATATTAATCAGAGCCTATTAAATGCTTACATACCCGTGGAGCATACGTTTAACTGCCTTTACTATATTCACATATTTACATACAGGGTGTTTCTTGTATGGTGCCTTTGAGCACGGTAGCTTTACTGCGCAGGAGTGTATCATACGGACTTCCAATTACAGCAGCCGAACTCAGAGACACGATCAACGCAACACACTGCATTTAAATTAAGGGTCTCATTATCTGTTAAAGAACAGTGTCTACCACGCCATACCTGGACGCAATTCAGCTACTGCACAAGAAACCCTTCCCACAGTGTGACAGACAACACACGCATTTCCCACGTCAGACAACGGCGTATCAACAACTTAACTCTACACCGCGCAGTCGCCATATCATTTTCTACTTTCCTTAACATAGGCCGATTAAAAGAGGCACACACTGCAGGCTTGAGGTTCCTCTATCGGCGTTCTTTAAGACTCATGCCTTCTGGAATGTTACGCTTTCTCGTTGGGCGAGTGGTTTCCGGCGTTTCGAAGGACCCTAGTGCATCCATCTTCAGAACGAAGCAGCCACATATTGGATTACTTGAGCCTTGAAGAGGAAGGAACTAGGGTGGTTCAAAACGTCGAACACTACTCACCCAACGGTACACCGTAACATACCGAAGGACTTCACTCTTTTAGGGCAAGAATTCTTCCACACAAACAGCCTAAAAAGGTGATTCCTGCTGTTACTAATGTCCGCGGCTGACAGCTGGCAAAATGCATGCTAATAGGATGACCGCTGTGGCACTGTGTTTTTAAGGTGAGGACACTCTGAAAGAGGAACCAGTTTTGTTGAGGTTTTGTCCTCTCCAAGAGTGCAGAAATAAGTTTTTTGTAACTTCTCGCTAACACTCAGTTCGTTGTGACCTGTCACTGAAACCCATTTCGTTGTGACCTGTCACTGACAGTTCGTGTGACCTGCCACTGACACGCAGTTCGTTGTGACCTGCCACTGACACGAAATTCGTCGTGACCTGTCACTGACACGCAGTTCGTTGTGACCTGTCACTGAAACCCAGTTCGTTGTGACCTGTCACTGACACGCAGTTCGTTGTGACCTGTCACCGATACTCAGTTTTTAAACACCCAGCCGAGTCCCTTTTGAGTCCCTCGAAAGAACCTCTCCCGAGTTTTAATTATCCGATCCGGGATCCTGCCAAGGGGCTGAGGTGAATGTAAATAGGAGAGGGAGTGAAAGAAGACGCGAAGCGAATCCCGTATCTAGCAGACAGACGTGAATAAGAACTATTACACGGGGCCAATAACTCTTTTCCTTTAACTTCTGACGTTACTACATGTTAATTTAGACGTGTTACCGGAACGCTGTAAGAAGTACGTTTATATAGTGAATAGAAGCAATCACCAGTGCTGACACTGGAGATGTGAACGGAAAAATTAGATAGCAGTCATATATCGGCAAATGCACAGTGTTAGGCAAAACACGCCCACAGCTCTGACGATGAAAGTTACATCCAGTTCCTTCAACGTGCTGTCCATACCTCACGCAGTAACTAACTCTCTGCTAACACACCCAAAGGATGCCACACACAACATACCGGCACACGGCCGACTATCAATAACACGTCCCATCAAGTGACTCGCATATTCTGCAAAATTCAGTCTCGGTCATCCGTGCTTTCGCTTTCAGGGGGGTTTCAAAACCAAAATGTATCCACATATATAGGCATACGAGATTCGACTTTCTCACAGCGCAGTTGCCGAGGTAAACCTTCTCAGACGTTACGCTGTCGATGCGCTAGCAGTTCCCGACGTTTCGAAAGTATCAGGGGACTATCGAATTACTGGCCCAAATATGCTGAGCCATAACTCAGGAGACAAAAATTCAGCACAACATTTCTTCTCAGCATTTATACGTGTGGTTTGCTTGAATTTCGCAGTAATCAAAGACTTTTTTGTAGAAAAAATTCAACCGCTTTCTTCACGACCCAATTTTCTGGAAGAAAAGTGGTTTTCAAACATTACATACTGGAGTTTCGCCTTATAAATAATTCACAGTTCATCTGGTACGGTATTGTGTGAGATGCACACAGCTCTTACAGGTGGGTGTCAAACTGCAAACAACAAAGCAAAGCGGTACATAATCACAAAACGGTAATTTGTCTCAAATTCATATATTTGTCAGTTTAACGTAGAAGCGCGACAAATGTAAATAGCTTGGTGTGTTGACATTACAATACGATTACAGGGGAAAAAACGGTTAAATATTTGTCTTATTATCTCGTACTTTCCACTTGGGAGTCAAAAGCGATGAACAGCAGTAGGGTTGACTTCTATTCTTATCTAGACGTTTTTTATATTCTCTTCGTAGCAGGGTAAGTGTCAAGTGTTTGTGCACTTGACACCCTTTTGAATCAGATTCCACCCCTCACGTCTCTCTTTATACGAGAAGAGTGGTGAGAAAAAAAAAAAAGAAGAGCCATGAAAAGAAGAGGGAAGGGCAATGGATCGTGCCTGAGAGCAGCAGGAAAAATAAAAACCTTTAACGCACAAAAAGACCAGAGAGTTTTTTGAAGATGAGTTTATTTAAGACTCAAATGGGATTTATATCACCCCTGCCTCTAACTGCTTAATTTAATGTCCGATACTGGATTCATTAATTACAGTTCATTTTTATTATTATCAATATAATCAACAGGTAGAGCTGATACAAATCCGATATTCCAGTGTTATTAAAAGGGGGAAGAATATAAAGTCTAATTAAACCAAAGTGACATATAAACGGTCATTTAATTAAGTTTATTTGTCACAATACAGGATCGTCAAGAAGCGTTCTGTCAGTTCCCTGCAACACAATAGTCACGTAAAAAGTACTTAAGATGTTCGTTTCGATCTGATACAAACGAACTGCGTCCGCGCGGCAAACTGAACTTATTACTCCTCTTTAGAGCAGTGAATGCTGTTTGTTCTCAGATCCGCACAAAACACACAACACAGTGTGTGGGCAGATTATAAAGTTTCTGAAAGTTACATTAACGCCATATTCAGTCAGCTCTCTGCCACAAATAGCTAACAGACATTCATAAACACTGCAATCAGTACAGATCAGGATATGACACTTTATAATCTATTCTGTTGATCTATTTCATTTTCGCAAGGTCCAGGGCCAGATTCTGCGATTGGACACACAATATACTGCCAACCAGTTACCCTAATTTTCCTCAGTTACTCCATATATATGTATGCACAAAAAAAAACTTCAAACAGCGCATAACCGTCTCCTTCCCGATAAACTGAGAGTCGTCAGAGCACTGAACTGCATGTGTTGATACTGTCGCTGCTGCTGTTAACCGCAGACTGTACCCTGAAGGTGCAGGCAGCATGTTCCATCCGAAACGTCGACATGCACCTACTTAACTTAGGACGTCACAATCACCGGCGGCAGACCCCCAAATGTCAAAAGAAGCACTTTTGTTAAAGAATACTGAGACTGCGGTGCTCACAGCGACCTCAGCGTGGAGACAAGACGTTACGTTGAAACATGCGCCAACATGGCGCGTAGCCACGTGGCAGGTTGTATATGGCGGAGTGGATCGTGCTGCCTTCGTCTTAAAAACAAACAGGCTCATTCGAAACGTCGGGAAACACCAACGACACAACGTAACATGTCGGCAGACCTGTATCCACCTGCGATAACGGAGGTTGCGTAATTTTGGTACAGTGCAGAGGACGTCAGGGACACAAAAAAGTCGCTTTTTTACGTCAAAATACGGAATTCGAATTCAGGCAGAATGAGTTGGACGCGTCGTGGATTGCACGCCGGAGCTTTAAACACTGATGATTCGGTCAGTGAAACTAATTCACCGTGACATCAATACGATCGTTCAGCAGACACCGTTTCGGAAAGCTGTTCAAGCGGATTACAAAGTGTCCGTATTTATGGAACACGAAGGTTCATTACCGTGTTCACAACAGCGCAATCCACGCCATATCATGTTCACAGTAAGCACTGCGTAACAAATAACATGTTCACATCTTACGTAAGGAGTTGTTAGCCCTGCGCTCAACGCCCAGGATGTAGGACCACCTGCTGTCGGCGGTCCGCTTAACTGCTCACTGCTAACCTCCTCATCTGCAAACCGTCTCTTCAACTCGCAATCTGAGTGCCCTGCCCATCACACTGCAGCAACAGGGACAGCAATAGAAATACAGAATAAAAGGCACACGCGTACGCACACACAAGAACAAACTGAAACAATTTATTCAGAATAGTGATAACTGGAAAAGAAACAGGCGTATCTTATCTCATCTTACAAGAAACCGTACAGCGGTGGAACACGTAGTAATTTTCATATCACGAACCGCATGACGTCAACTGTATCTCGTTGGTAGCGACAGGCGCTAGGAAACAGCGAGAGCGAGGGAGAAGAAAGATTTAATTAAGGCTAGGTACAAAAAAAGGAGAAGAAGAGTTGGAAAACAGCGGAGACATGGTGTAAGAATGCGCAGGTGGTGCAAAAAGGGAGGGGGAACGATGCCTTGCATCCCACAGTTTGGAATCTGGTGGCGACATATTTTGTGAAGAGGAGGCAAAAAACGATACGAAATGATCAGACAGATAGCAGTGATGAGAGATTAACTGTGCAAGTTACTGAGTACTGCGTGTGAAGACTGGCGTCTTGCCTGGTGGTTGCTATATGTACCACCGGGTTTAACATTCAAAAACTGTACGTTCTGCCCACACAATGTATTTGTGTTTTGTGTGGATCTCAGAATAAACAGAGATTATTTCCTCATACAGCACTGACTGACAGATTTTTGTAACCGAGACGGAGAGTGTTTACTGCGCGGTACGGACTGTACACTGGTATAAGGAATCCTATTCAACAAAGTATAGTAAGCATCAATTTTAGTGAGATTCGTTCTTCAGAATCCAGCAACAACTGAACGGGTGAAAAAAACCGTGTTCACAAAATCCCGTCACTGTTCCATGTCCTGAGTTAAGTTCCAGCCATATATGGCACTCTATACCCAGGTGTCTCAAATTGTCACTTTCCTTTAGACTTAACGATAGAATTTCCTGTTCTTTTCCCTCTCTGCCACTCGTGCTACATGCAACACCCACTGACATCCTCCTCCATTTCACATCGCTAATAATATTGAAGCTCTCATTACTTACAGTTCTCTTGTCTCCTACTTTGTCCTCTCCGTCACGTAGTAATATTTATTCATTATCATATTCTGAGAGAATTTATACTTTTTTCTTAGGTTGAGAGACCAGGTTTTGTACCCACAGAAAACAAAACAGCCAATTATCATAGCCCCATGTCCTATTTGCAGCAGCGCTAATATCTCAGTTCTACTGGCTGGAGTTGGGCTCCGTATTATCCCCTCCCCTCCCGTGGGTCTGAATGACCACTACCCTACGTAACCCGACCCCAATAATTTCAAGTTTGAAGATGGAGGTGTAATGCTCTTCCGAAATTCAGGTGCCCACAAGTAAGACTACTTCCTTTCAGGACCCAAAATCCGCATATTGTAATGTTTTATGCATCAAGATGGGAGACACGAAGAGAAAAAGTTCTGAACGGAATTATAGAGAGCATAGCACGAAATTAATCATCTCTTAATTACTACTGACGGAGGTTGTGCTCACAATGAGTTACAGAAAACTGAAGACTGCTTGCACCTAATTGCTCCTTTCGTCTGTTGTCGGATATCGCATAACAACCAATAAACTGCGTTCAGCTGTGGTACCCTGTAGGCCTAGGTGCAGCCTGTTGAATGTCGTTATGAAAGATATGCACTGCTCCTGTAGGATCCAGCTCTTTGTTACATCTGAGAGCGGAGCGGCCTGGCCGTACATCTGAGCGAAGCCAATAACGTACACAGCCTCGGAGCAGCTTCTCGACATCAGAAGGAAACAAGCCGCTTGGCTAAAGCAGAGCAGATTTACTGAAATCTACCGAAAATGGATACGTACAGATAATTGGAGTTATTTCTAAAAAAAATATGCACAACCGTACGATAAATGTTAGAGAATTATATCAACAGATGGAATGACCGGTCAGTCGAATGGAGAAATAAGCACGCCAGGATGGCCAACACAAACGGAAATCTGAATTACGTACAATTAAATTTGAGGGGTGGACACAACACTTGGATTGATCCGTTTGATTCAAAATGTGACGTACAGACATACACACAAAATTATGCATTACTTTAACTGGCAGGCGATACAAACTCCATAACCAGAACACACACACAGTAACTCGCAAACGTGGCAACAGTAAAACAGTGTACAATGGACAACACTAAACGACGGCTCACTTTCACATTATTTCTATCTCGGGCCGTGCGGGCTGCTGTTGTATAGCAGCAAGGCTACATGTTTCGTTGTGCAACATTGACTGTATACTGCGGTAAGGAAATATTCAAATACGGAGCAGCAGCAGTAGCGATAGCAGTTAACATCTGCACAGAAACGGAAAAAAATGCTTCGTGATCACAACGTAATTATAAATAACTTATGGAATCAATATACAAATATTATGAAGATTTTATTGTGGATTAAATGAAGTTTGGAGTGTCGGAGGAAGTGCAACAGTGCAAATCACACGTATTCCGAAGAATAAAGTTATGTGAGTAACACTGTGAGTATAACACTTACACTTACAGTGCCACTACACACAGTAATTTGGCAGGTGGCGTGCACGTGGAAAGAATTTATGCTTTTTGGATTTGGCAAAACTTGAGGATGAAGCGCCTGATCACAGACCCTCCCCCCACCCCCCCAAAAAAAGGATGCCTTACAACTCGCTGAACATATTAATGTTGTCACTTTCAACACGCTGTCTGATGCACTCACTGTTTGCTGTCGGCAGCTCGGGATGAAGATCAACAGTAATAGGTCGTGCACAATTGTCTTTATAAAAAGTTTTTGAACTTCATTTTCACACAAAAGGTACTTAAAAAACCTTGAAATGAAACCCACTGCAGTGTGTACTTGACTGTCACACAAGAAAGGACGTGCCACGAATAGGTCCATCAGCCGCCGGACTCTCTCCCACGAGATACAGCTTCAAACCTTGGCCACTCTGACAGATGTTCTCCGCGCATTTATCTCATTTCCCCAGTCAAAATCATCCCACCAATGTTCCATATTCATTCACTGAACTATCACTGACGGTACAGAATCTTAGTATTTGCCAGTGTCGTGAAATGCCGCACTCAAAAACTGCACGGGAAGGAGCAGTTTGTCACGAACGTGGTTTCTTGTTTTGCTGCCCCTTTCAAATTCACACGCGTGCAGAGGAAACTGTTAAATTGAACATTTCACGCGCTATGGCCAGCCCGCAATTATGTTGTGCCCTGCAGCACATGTGGTCTTCTCTAAAGCACTATTATGGCGAACTTTACCTCGCTTTTCAAAAGCTTCAGTAGCCTTTATTCGCTCGACTCTATAAGCAGAAAACGGAGTTTAAAAGCTATACAGAAACGCTTGGAGTGAACAACAATTACGGCCAATTTTACTGCAGAAAAGAGCAAATTCCCTCCGAACTCAAGCTGGGATTCAACGCCCGACTTATTAAAAACATTGAACCAAATTGAAATAAATAAAGAGCTTTTTAACATATAAAGAGTCTTAAAATGAAAGGTTTTCGGTACATAATAGTAACCAAACAAACTTGTAATTAGATACTTGTATAATATTTTCCTTTCTCTTTTCAGTTTTATGATTGTCCAAGTGTGCTATTCAAACGTTTGGTCGTGTGCAGGAAGGAAAAGGGAATGAGTGGTTTTGAGTCGAGGGAAGCCGTAGTGGGGACGAGAACATTTACTTTGTGAGACGCTGTTTGACTTGTTACGACGGGCTCGCACTTACTCCGCGAAATAATTTATTATAGGTACATGTGACCAGGAAACTGAGCAAAACTTTTTTAAAACAAGTCTTACTCAAAGGTTCTGTGTTTGTTTACTAATTAGCTCACTCGGAAGACCGTGACGTTGTTTTGAACCGGAACTTAACGTGCATTTGTTACAAATTACAGTCACCGAGATATGCCGTCCGATAGGACAGCAGTACAGCTAATCTGCTACGTTATGCTTGGGCTGCACTGCCATTTTGTGTACGTCAAACCGCAAAATGACTGCTCACACAGTAAAACCAACAAGTCCACTAATGTTAAAGTTATATTTTTTACACGCAGTTTGTCGTAACTCAACATTTTTCGATTTATCTTGATCATCCTCAGGCAGTTACTGAGCATCAGTAAATCATATATAAAAATGAAACATATATAATTTTAAAATTGTGCATTTGTTGGTTTTATTCTGTGAACTGTTTATTAATGCACGGACATTAATTACATTAAGCCTGGTAATGCCCAACAGCAAACGATATACACCTCTATAAACACACAAAGCACATGCTACATACAACAAACACCTCCAATTGGTTTATCAAAATGCGCATAAAGTCATCTGTGTTTTTATGTGCTTTATTGATGCTTGCAACTCCCTGAGGACGACCAAGATAGACGGAAACAGTTCGGAGTTATGACAAACTGTGTGTGTGAAAAATTATGTTCACGATAAGAGTAGCTGCTTGAGATAAGATGGCGGGTTTTCTTATACACATTGTGAAATGCAAAACAAAGGACAGTAAGAACGAAAGACATTTTGAGCTATCAGAAGGTTTAAATACGAATAAAAGATAAAAGTGCACAATGAAATGTTAAGAATGAATCGGAAAGAGAATTAAAAATATTGACGCAATTAATACAGTTTGTCCGAAGGTGTTTTCAGGTGGCCATTTGCACTTTACTAAGTGAAAATCTATATACTATCTATAGTTTGTGGTGTTGGAGAAACATTTTCAGCGCCGAGTTTATCCGAAACGCGGTTGAGAAAGAGACGAGGGAGAGACGCTCGCAGGTACGTGAGTGGAGACAGCGACAGAGTGTGAAGAAACCTGAATATTATTTTGTGATTTTAGCAGAGTCGAAACTTCTGCTGTGACGTCACAAGGCACGCAACAACAGACGCAGCAGTGACATTGTACTTGCCAATAGTGTCTACATTTCTTGCATAACTTGTTTTGGTCAGGAATCTCAATGGGCTGTGTGCAACACGCAGCCTGCACAGACTCACAGCGCCGCTGAATTACGTTGCGATGGCTTCATCTGCTAGGTTTTATTTTACTGCTGCACAATGGAAGAAGAACGCGCTAATTTTCTTCTGAAAAATCGGCCAATCAAGGATTCTGAATCCTTAGTAGCACTGCTGTGATAACCTCAAATCTCACAATTCTCAAAGTACAGTCAGCAGTGACTGTGTAGGCCACTGGCAGCGTTCTTATACTGTTTGTATAAGGCTTCCAGGCACAGATATTAGAGCATTCATACAACTTCAATACGGACTGAACCGAGCAGCAGAGGGAGTGCGGCTAAGCAAAAAATGACATGAAGATGAGAGAAAAGTGGCAAGAGTTTGAACGAAGAGAAAAAGGAAATAAGACAGTCGTTAGACAAATGGGAAGGTTTATCTGGCATAGCGCCTTTTTATTCAGTTCCCCGGCCTTAAAGAATAGCCGAGAAACTGTAAGAACGATTTGCAGTGGGAAGAGATGTAATGCAGTAGGGGTCATGAGAAGCAGCACTTATCAAGGGCACTTAAAGTCAGTTTTATTGGTCCCTGATAGGTTGTAAAAGCGTTACGAGTGATAATTCAGTTGAACGGAATGGGCACGAGAAAACTCAGTATATGTACGGAACACAAGTTGCACATTGGAAAGGACGAGCTGATACCACCATAACAAAAAATGGCTTGTAACATTCTTCACGTCAGTTTTTCGTTACAAGAGTTTCTCTTCTTTATAACTTTCATTGTTTTCCAGGAAGCAGGATTGTATCATTCCTGTTCATCCCCTTCTTTCTTCGTAGTATTGTGCGTTCTGTCCGTAGTCTTTCTCGGTTTTATGCATATAAAGGAATAAAGTGCGGTGATAAAATTGAATTCTCTACCCACGTCAGTGCTGTTGGAAACACAGCCTACACCAATGGATAATTAAAACGCTTCTGTTTTTAAATCGTGTTATTAAAGACGCTGCCATTTGCTAAGATTATGCTGGTATACCATCGGTGAGAGATGGATGAATGAGTATGGCGCCTTGGTGGGAAACCTGGTGTGGGGGGGGACGTAAATACTCGGAGAAAAAATAAAAACTCATCCCAGTGCCACAGTACCCAAACCGAATTTTCAATAAACTGGCCGGGGACCGAACCCTGACTTTTACGGACACACCCCGTCGGCTAATGGCATGAAGTCTGTCTGTAATTTGACGAAATAAAATAAAATATCTGTCGGGAGACAGAGAAGCTGTATCACGTCACGACGGTGCAAAATATAGGAGTCAAGAAGCTGCCGAACTTACCGGCCTAAAAGAACTATAAACGAGCCTCAAACTACGGCGCAAGTTTAGAGTTCGAAAGACAGTTTTATATAGAAAACGTAACAGCCGACAATTTACAGAATTGTGATGTAAAGGGCACATTAGTGGTATTCAGGTGGTAGAGACACGTCTTCATTCTTCTGCAAAAGTCAGGACAGAGAGAAAGACGCATTCACGAAGTTCCGTTGCTGAACCCCTCTATCACCCTTCTCTCCAAAACACATCACAATGATTTCCTCAAAGTTAAATCCACGGTTTGCTAACTGTCATTTACCTTCACATTTTTCCACCAACATTCTGCAGACCTGTTTTGGTGTCTGCCCACCAACATTCTGCACACCTGTTTTAGTGTCCGCCCACCGACATTCTGCAGGTATATTTTAGTGTCTGCCCACCAACATTCTGCAGGTATATTTTAGTGTCCTCCCAGCAACATTCTGAAGACCTGGTTTAGTGTCTGTCCACCGACATTCTGCAGGTCTATTTTAGTGTCTGCCCACCAACATTCTGCAGGTCTATTTTAGTGTCCGCCCACCGACATTCTGCAGGTATATTTTAGTGTCTGCCCACCAACATTCTGCAGGTCTATTTTAGTGTCCTCCCACCAACATTCTGCAGACCTGTTTTAGTGTCTGCCCACCGACATTCTGCAGGTATATTTTAGTGTCTACCCACCACCATTCTGCAGACCTGTATTAGTGTCTGTCCACCGACATTCTGCAGGTCTATTTTAGTGTCTGCCCACCAACATTCTGCAGGTATATTTTAGTGTCTGCCCACCAACATTCTGCAGACCTGTTTTAGTGTCTGCCCACCGACTTTCTGCAGACCTGTTTTAGTGCCTGCCCACCGACATTCTGCAGGTCTATTTTAGAGTCTGCCCACCGACATTCTGCAGGTCTATTTTAGTGTCTGTCCACCAACATTCTGCAGACCTGTTTTAGTGTCTGCCCCACGTAAGACATCTTGGCGTTGCCTCGAAAAGTTTCGATTATTAATCGCCATCATTACGGAATGACATCAGAAGTCAACAGGCTTTATATTATTCCAACAATCCAAGAAAGTTCCAACATTTTTTCGGTATATTCAAGAATTAAAAATCACAGGCTTCAGACGTTTGGCTACACACGACAAACCCGCAATCGGTAAACGCAGAGTACAGTCAACTTTACGAAACAATTTAATTGCCATTAATAGAGGCAACTTCTCCGACACACCAGTATGACGGGTCAGTATACTCTGCAGGTTCTCCCGCAATCATACGGAGGATATCTGATATTGCTCCGAGATATGAGGTTTGCACAGCAGTGTCGGTGAGGATTAGTATCTGCTGCGATATGATGCCGTGTCTCTGAGTTTGTGGTCACCGAAGTTCCGAGGAAACATGGCACCTTCGAAACGTCAGGGTCCAATGATCCAGTGATACAGCATTCTTCCAGCACTGCTGAGTTGTATCTGCGCTTCTAGTGACTAATGTCACCAAAGTTAACCAAACCTGACAACAGTACATTTCACTGCTTGAATCAGCTAACCTGGAACAAGACTGTTGTGCAGCTGAAGTCAAGCTGCCAATCGTGAAGAATTACGTCATTACATGTGTATTCCTGAGAGACCCGATTCGAATAACCTACGAGTTACAGCTATCTTCAATATTCCCACCGTGTTTTTAATCAGTCTGCACACAAGGCTGCACTACCTCCGGGATATTTTATCTTTCTGTGTTTATCAGCATCAAACCACCTCATTCGACGCCTGTTTGATAGAATCCTCAAACAATGTGAGAGCAATTCTAAGAAACACGTGTAATTCCGCATTCTGCTGTCTCATGTGGTTTACTAATGACACTCCACTTAACATGTAAGCGCACCGTCAAACAACCAAGCAGTGAAAAACTTGGGAAAGATGTGGAAGGAGGTGGTCTTTGCGTAACTGGCGGTAAAAGGTTCCTTATTTTAACTGACAACTGCCGTTTCTCACTTCCCGCCGGTACACTGCGTGTGTGGGCGATCCTTTGAGTGAGCTACGTTAATACGATAAACAAGCCGACAGTAACTGACAACGGACAGTTGTATGATAAAATAAAGATTCCATACTTTGCAGGCAGTTCCCATGGGAGGACTGAGTAAAACCATACAGGGCCTGAAACAGAGAATCTGGTATACCGGCCCAGATTCGCATCCATAACTTGGCTGTTCTATGGCCCAGCGGTCAGTCGCTTGCCTCTCATCGCGGCGAAATGGGTTTGATACCAGGTCAGCGTCTGTGACACTGGTGAAGGTCAAAGTAGCACTGGGACAGGAGGTTCTCCGACTACTTCGATTTTCTCCTCTCACTATCATTCCATTAATGGCCTCTGCACTTTCATTAATTCATTCAGCCATCACGTTATCATTTCACATCGTCGTTAAATAAGATACTTATAACAAAACCGGGATCCTACAGAATACATTTTGCTTGCTAGACGCGTGGGACAGCCGCAATACAGAAACACTCTAAAATAGTTCAAACTATGTAACCAACTTTGTAGTGTATGAAAAGTTGGTTAGTTCGACATCACGCACGGTACATTCTACATCAGCACCGTAAAACAGATCCAATTCTGGTAATTCCCCTGGCATAGTCATATTTGCTGTTTCCTTTAATCCGGTGTTAGGACCTCCAGTACAGAGGCTCAGCAACTGAACATCGCCACTTCACAGACAGGCAGTACCAATGGACGTACCGCTGTTGTTATTGACCGACTGACAGTGAAGTGGGTTGCTTCTCTACGAGAAACGAGGCATCAATTAGGAGCAGCAGAGCAGGCGGAGGAGGTTTTGTGTGGCAATAGGGAGCGGGCTGCTCTGAAACGTGGAGGTGCTCAGACAGTCGGGGGCAGGTGGTGGAGCACCAGAGACGGGATTGAGGTGGCGGCGGGAAAGCCAATGGACCCCCGACGCCGAATCAATTTTCGCAGTGAATTGTTTCTGTCGCGTTCGCGGTCTTGCGCGTTTTGAGGGAACGGGGGGGGGGGATATTTCCAGACAGAGTAGGATAAAATAACTGTTTAGTGGATGCGAAAATTTTGTCATTTGCAGAAGGGGATGAGATTGAAACCTAAACACACACGTAGTGTGATGCAGACAACTGAACAATGAACAGACAATTAGCGAACAGCACAGAGATCTGCATGCTGCAGTGAGGAGGGCCGGCTAACAGCGACAGTTTGTGTTAGTGTTGACAGGAACTCTGTGAGACCATCATTACAGACACTCTCTACACACCATTACATGCCTCAGTACACTGCACTAATGCCCTTCTCTATTCCTCACTACGTGCGTCTCCCCATGTCCCACTGTACACCCACGACATACCATAAGCCGTGCTCTATTCCCAGCAGTATTTCATTTCCACTCTCCGGCCCACTACCAGCCGCAAACACTTTATGCCCGATATATAAGCCCCACTACACACAGACCTATGTTGTGCGCTCGGGAGGTCCAGTATTTGATCGGGGTCTAGGAAACTGCCGAACTGCTACTTCTCCTAGTGTGCGTCGGTTTCTACAAGCAGATGCTGTGACGTCACCACACTACACTTCATTACAATCGCCTTAGACCTCGGGTGTCTTAGCCTGTGTGTTTGATGAGACGTCATTACAAGAAGAATATATGAAGCGCGAAACAAAAACTATTTATTAAAAAGCTGATCCTTAGCAGCTTGTACTGGAAGGTGAGGCAAAAGAAAAGCTGTGTGTCCTGCCCTACAGCCGAGGAAGAGCAACCGTACCCACTGAGTAGTTGTAGTAGTGGTGGTGGTAGTAGTAGTAGTAGTAGTAGTAGTAGTAGTAGTAGTAGTGGTAGTGGTGGTAGTAGTAGTAGTAGTGGTGGTGGTGGTAGTAGTAGTAGTAGTAGTAGTAGTAGTAGTGGTGGTGGTGGTGGTAGTAGTAGTAGTAATAGTAGTAGTAGTGGTGGTAGTAGTACGATTAATCTCTTAACATCAAAATGCGTACTAAGCCATCATAAATACGTCTACGTCATTCCCTCAATACAATTTAATGACTTTTACCAATTTTAACAATATTCTGACAGTAATTTTTAAAACTATTTGTAAAATTTAGATCTCCATTACTACTCAAGATCAAGACATATATATATATATATATATACACACACACATATGGGGTCTAAGGGGAAGTGATGTGACGCTCCTGGAGAGCTACCATAACCTCTCCTTCCCAAACACAAACCTCACCTTCCGACTAGCGGACCCTGTTAACACAGACGAGGCTCTGGTGACCGAGTATAGGCGGGATAACCTTACCAACTGCTGTGGAGGAAATGCCATAGACATCCAGGTGTT
>Ga0136643_10002808_pt1 | contig 22950 bp, 19 predicted proteins | sample TergutLab28metaG_FD_96883 | JGI IMG/M metagenome (GOLD analysis project Ga0136643, IMG submission 96883) | Labiotermes labralis P1 segment gut microbial communities from Petit-Saut dam, French Guiana - Lab288 P1 (version 3) (version 3) | ecosystem: Host-associated > Arthropoda: Insects >... | reverse complement strand
CTTCAAAAAAAAAAAAAAACCAGGATTAACCCATATCCTGCTAATGTGGAGAATATGGTGAGGTTCTAATAGTGCCAGCACATAGCAGGTGGGATTTAATTCAGCGTTTAAAGGGTTAAAATCATCTAGAGTACTTAAATCTAAGATACAATAATGTGTTATATTCAAGGTCTGCAAATTATTATAATGAAGAACTCTTATGCCATATTCAATTTTGGGTGTGTAATCCTAGGCTATCAGAATTTAATTCACAGTCTATAAGCTGTTGCAAGCTCTCCTGGTGGCCATGTGGTCTAGGGTGTGGGTCTGTGGTGGCTTGAATGCTGAAACTACGGGTTCAAACCCCACAGAGGACATGGGCGTTCATGTCTTGTATTTGTCATGTGTTGTGAAGGTAATGGCCTGGTCAGTGAGACAGGCAGATCACTCATTCAGGAGTCTTAATGTATGTGTGTTTGTGTGTGTCTCATTCTGTGTCATCTAGAAACTTCCAAAATGAGGCAGCCTAGACAAAATTTGTGATGTAGCATGGCAAAAATAACAATATTGCATTACAGCAGTCTAATGATAAATATCATACAAAAATTATATATGTTATCACTTCTGTCCACCTCAACAGCAACTTGAATATCACAATCTGGGTCTTCCCACTCTCAGTGGCTCTTAGATCACTGATTTCCAAACAGATCGTGAATGTCTAAAGAAACATGTCCCTTATTAAAATGCAGTAATATTAAAATGAAATTCAGTGACAGATATTGAAATCATAGTCCACTCTATAAAACAACATGCAGTATGGCAGATATATAACAATTTTCAGTGAGCCTGCAGCTTCCGTCTTTATGAGTCCATCACTGGCCCCTATCCTGAACCAAGTTAATCCAGTCCATAAACCCCGACTCTACTCCTTTAACACCCACATAAATGCTCTTCTATGGTCTGTGAAATAAAATTTCTACACTACTGATTATCTTATATATTCCCCTAATTCTACCAACTGCAGGGTGTCAGCCTAGAATATTGTGACATTCACATTCAGTGTTCTCAGATTTCAGCTGACAGAATACAAAAAAATGGCCTGGCTAGTGCTTGGATTCATCAGAAAGGTACTAATTACAGTACTGTATTCTGACAGTCAAACAAATTTTCTGTCCTTGTTCACACTATACAACTACCTCAGGACATGAGAACTCTATACACTGACCATGAACCCAAAAGGCTGCTTGCTGATCCCTATTGTGTATAATAAGGCCTGAAGTACCAATTTCATGTATGCAAGTTGTAGCAGTATTGACCAAATTTCAATCTGCAACGTTCCAAAACAGTAACATATATTCAAAGAAACTCACAAATGTTTTTACAAGGCACGCAGCCCATTTCACTTTATGCTTGTGTTGGATATCAGTGGAAAATTTCCATGGTGAAAATACTCACGAAACATTCCTCCACATCCACAAGAAGTCCTTCCATATGACGGCCTTCATCCTGTGTGGTGACAGACACTTGAGATAATCCATAAGACCCCATTTTTTTCCTTCTTCTGGTGGCATATGTAATTCACTCTGTGGGGCACAGAGCACGAGGAAAGTTCATTTTTAATTATACTAACTGTCTTGTTCCACATATCTACTGACATAGTGATGTGTACAGATGATACAATCAGTAATGCAACTGATTTATTTTGTGACAGATCAGAGCACATCTAAACCCAACAAACTTTCTGGCACCAGTAAGTTTCAACTATTAAGGAACTAACCACGCAGCTAAGTAAACTAACATTTTCAGACTGGGGATTTATAAAACCCACTGTTCCACAAGCATAAATTTTAGGTCCTTTACTCTTTCTTCTTTACATGAATGACTCATCAAAAACTATTATTGGAAAATCTAAACCAATTTTATTCGCAGATGGTACCAGTATTATGTTCAGCAAATCTAATCTTTAAGGTTTTAAAATGACACAAAAATTGAATCTGAATCCATAAATATTACAAAACCAATACACTGTCACTGAATTTTGATATAGACCATTTCACACAATTTACAACTAAAAGCAGTTCTGAAATTGATCTGGTCATTAGTTACACCAACAAATTAATTGCTAAAGCTTAGGTACAAAATTTCTTGGAATATATATAGACAGTATCCTGTGTGGGAAATTCATTTTGAACAAACCATGGTGATGATTAAGTGAAACCTGCTATGCAAAGAGATCAGTTAAGCCCTTTATGTCACAGGAAACACTCGAGATGGTTGACTATGCCTCTTTTAATTCCACAATGAACTGTGGATTAATATTTTTGGGGAACTCTTCACATAGTGCAAAAATGTTTAAAATACAAAAGAATATAATTAGTGTCATTGAAGGATGCAGAAGAAGAGACTCATGTATAGATTTATTTAAGAACTTAAATTTTCTACATCTTCATCCACAATATACACTATCCATCCATCCATCCATACTTACTTACTTACTTACAAGGGGGTGCTGATAAGTTCTTAACCCGACCTACTTCCCGAAGTCATAGGACGGAATCGATAGTGTCGTTGGAAAGAGGGGTTTGTTCATGTGCAGAATTGCAAGTCTTTTCTTGTTACAGAGGCTGAAAGGAAGCATGTCAGGCGACGAGCGCGATTTTAACAACATGGAGACGCGAGCTGCTATCAAGTTTTTTTTTCCTGCAAGTCAAGGCGCCCAAGGAAACTCACGTCATTCTGACAGAAACATTGGGGGAACATGCATCATCGTAGGCCACCGTCTAAAACTCGGTGGCCAAGTTTAAACGTGGTGATTTTTCCACCTGTGATGCACCTTCTCTTGGACGACTCTTTTAGGAGTGACCACCCCGGAGATTATTGATCAAATTCACGAGCTAATCTTGGAAGACCGCCGGATTTCGGCTAAATCAATAGCTGAGCAACTGGGCATCTCACGTGAGCGGGATGGGTCCATCATTCATGAAGCTTTGGACACGCGGAAGCTCTCCGCGAAATGTGTCCCGAAATGCCTGAACGCGGATTAATAACTTAAACGGTTCCAGTCGTCTGAGAAACTTTTGGATTTTTTTCAGCGCGATGCAAATGATTTCCTGTCGCGATTGGTGACCATGGACGAAACCTTGTTATATCACTATGACCCGGAGACAAAGCAACAATCAATGGAGTGGCGGCATAGCGGCTCACCCCGCCCCCCCAAAAATTCCGAATGCAAAAATCTGCTGGAAAAGTTCTCGCTTCGAATTTTTGAGATCAAGACGGCAAGCTCCTCAGTGATTATCTTCCAAAGGGCCAAACTATCAACGCGGAGTATTACTCATCTCTGCTGGTGCAACTGAAGGACATTTTGAAGGAAAAACGCCGCGGGAAGGTCACCAAAGGGGTCTTGTTCTTGCAAGACAATGCCCCCGCTCACCGGGCACTTGCAACCCAGAAGAAACTGACCTACCTGGGCTTCCAATGTCTTGATCACACACCCCATTCTCCGGATCTGGCCCCGTCGGACTACCGCCTGTTCCTTGGACTGAAAAACGATTGAAAAGTCGCCATTTTTCGTCCGACGCGGAGGTCATTGCTGCCGCGGAGACCTGGTTGGACGGACAACCTTCTGATTTTTTTTTGAGTGGCTTGCGAAAGTTAGCGCAACGGGCTAAGAAGTTTATTGAGCTTCGTGGGGAGTATGTTGAATAAATCCGAGTTTGGTGGCTGTAGCTTGTTTCCTTCCTGGTCGGGCTAAGGACTTATCAGCACCCCCTCGTACTTACTTATAGGGGTGTTGATAAGTCCTTAGCCCGGCCAGAAAGGAAGCAAGCAAATGTTTCTCTCAGAATGGCGTGAATTTCCTTCGGCGCCTTGCCTTGCAGGAAAAAAAAACTTGATGACAGCTCTCGACTCCATGTTGTTGAAATCGCGCGCGTCCCTGACATGCTTCCGAGCTTCTTTCCTTCCTGGTCGGACTAAGGACTTGCCAGCACCCCGGTACTTACTCCGTAGAGCAGAGTTCTTCTTGAGAAGCTAACCGGTTCTCAGCTAGTCAAGAATTTCCCCACGTTTTTGAAACACGAAGGTTCACTACCGCATTAGAAGTGACGGCCACCTGTCCCTATCCGGAGCCAGCTAGATCCAAACCATAACCTCACATCCCACTTCCTAAAGATCCATCTTAATATTATCCTCCCATCTACTCCTGGGTCTTCCAAGTGGTTTTTTTCCTCATGTTTCCCCAATAAAACCCTGTGTACACCTCTCCTCTCCTCTATACATGCTACATTACCCACAAATCTTATTCTTCTTCACAATATACACTATCACTTCTCTTATTTGTGGTTAACAACAAAAATAATTCAAATTAAATTCTGATGCCCATCACATAAATACTAGACAAATATATAACTTTCACCAGCCTTCATTACATTTATCACTATATCAAAAAGGAACCTATTCAATTCACATAAAAGTGTTTAACAGCCTCCCATAAAGTGTCAAAAATTTAAGTGGTATGTGGAAACAATTTAAATAAGCCCTCAGGAATTATTTATATGCCTACACATTCTACTCTGTAAAAGAATACTTTAACATAAATACAGAATAATGAACTAAGTTTTATGTGTATTGTATCAGCTACTACTCTATGTATGTATGTATGTCATATTTTCCTGACTTGTTCTGTAACCAAGGTATTAACTCGTTTTGGATTCACAGGATGCAAATAAGTTCAATTCGATTCAATTCAATTCAGTTCAATTATCTAACCAAATAATCAACTATACAGCTAGTGCCATGGAACAGTTTTCTAATACAGTCAATAAGTGCTCAGCTTGTAAATAAATTCCTTGCCTTTTATGGAACCCTTGTCACTAGACCCCATCACTGGTCCCAATACTCAGTCAAATGAATCCAGTCCAGTCCTCTGTACTCATAATGTGTTCACTTAGAAAACATACATTATAGTCGAAATTAATGGACTGCATTCATTCAACTGGATTAAAGAAATGCAATATGCAGTTGAATGCAAATTTTATGTTGTACTGCAAACAACAATTTTAATTCTGCATGTATTAAATTATATTCCTACTGTATGTATGTATGTATGTATGTGTGTGTGTGTGTGTGTATATATATATATATATATAACTTTCACTATGTTTTAAACATGCAAAAGCTGAAACTAAAAGTGCATTTTGTGGGAATCATTAATAACTGTCTAAGACATGGAAAATATGAAAAGCTTTAATATCCCATTAAAAGTTTGTCACATATTTCACAGGTAACGATCCAGAACCAAATATAAATGACACAGATTGAGAGAAACTGTGATTGGTTCCAATTTTCATCAATGAAACTCCCTGAAATAAAAGACCAAGTCAAGAAACTCCTCTCCCTTGCCATTCATAGTTGAGTCACCTTAAAGACCACTCATAAATTTCTAATTACCTCATTGTTTTATTTACACCAAAAGTCATAAAAGAGCAGAAAAGCATGTCATGACAGGAACATTTGGGCTTCAGCAGTAAAAGCATAATACAGCTTGAAGATGGAAAATAAACTGGAAAAAAAAGTGACAAAAAGCAATGCCTACCCAAAATATCCAGAACAGTAACTACTTCATAATAAAACTTGTTTCTTAAAAATTTAACTGCCCGTTTTTATACTCTGATGATGGAGACATTAATATCCTCCAAAGCACTGGTAAGTTTCAGAGATATTATATAATATCACATTTTTTAAAATAAAAAAAAAGTCTTAAAAATTTTTGACATAAAATTCCTGTATGTTCACTAGATGAAAAATTTAATGTTAAGAGGAAAAATATGTAGATAGTTAATCATTCTATGTATTAGTAATTCTGTATCAGATTTCCCTCAATTTTTTAATTAATCAAAAATTGTTATCTGCTTTCCTATTGTTTCCTACTTTTACATATCTTGTCATGCATTCAAAATATTGTGCCTTTCTTTTATATAAATTTATAATTTGTAGTAATGTAACTCATTGCAATATTTCTTATCAACTGTTTTGTGTGTAAATTTAATTCATTTAGACTTTTTCTTTATCCAGTAGGATTTACAAACTTTATTATCGATTTGCATGTAAATAAATAAACAAAAGAAAAAAGATAGTTATTTTCCTAGTTACTGCCATGAGTACCTCATACCTTGCATAATAATTTGTGTTGCAGAAATGTGTCAGAGACATATAAGAAATTGAGTCAAACACAACTGTATATTTAGTTCAAATCAGCTTAGCTTTAGTTCAAGTTGGGCTACATTGTTCTACCATATATTGTCATCATCAAGCTGGCCACAAGAAAGAAAATAAGTACAGTTATTATTTATTTTGTGGCCAGCCTGATGATGTCCATGTATGGCTGAAACATGTAACTGACTTGAACTAAATCTATGCTGATTTTGAAACAAATACATGGTTGTGTTTGACTGAATTTCTTATATATATTTGTCTATTTAAAAGACACAATGGGGATGAATTACTTAAAAATTATATCAAAGTGGTACTGCAGCCTCAAGTGCTCTTAATATACCAGTCCCTGATGACGGATGAATAAAGTCCATTGGTTGAAACAAAAAAAAAAAAATATGCTGACAGAAAAATTAGCCTCACTGCAATTCTCTCCACCATAAAACCCACATTGCTAACATGGCAGTGAACCAGGGTTTTGGCCGCTTAACATGTATCTTTAAGCACTGTATTGAGGGCAGAGATGTATGAGCTGGGTGATTCAAGGTTGGACTGCCAAATATTGCATTATCATGTCAGTACCAGAATGTGATGCATACCTCATCTTTTGTGTCTCATACAGATGTATGCAAGTATGTGTTATGGTAAACAAAAAACAAAATTTTGTAAAATATATGCTAAACCGACAGTGACATGTACCCCAAAAAACAGCAAATAGTAATGAAAATATTTCAAATGGGTGGTTGGGTGCTGAACAGAAAGGAAATGTGAAAATGTTACAGTTTAACTCAAGTGGGGTACAAGATCCTCTGCTCACAGAACAAAAGGCTTGAAAACCATGCTCATATAAAATTATGTTCCTATAGCCCAAACTCTTTCCTCTAGCCTCAGAAGCAAGACAGTTTTACACCAGTCACTTTAAAAAAAAATTAGTTGCCAATGTATTTCTCAGTTTGAAACACATGTCTTTCTCAGATGGAGCATGTTTTACATTAAACAAGATTGTAATAAACCACAAAACTAGATATTTGTGTTCTGAAAATCCACATCCAATTCATGATTTCCTTTAAATAATCTTAAATTATGAGTCTTTTACAGTGCGTACATGCAAAATCACAGGGTCTATGCTTTTACAAAACAATAAATTCATACCATTATGCTCTGCTAATTCTGACACTATGTTGTACAAAATTATGAGTCCTACATTTCCAGATTTGAATGTGTGTGACTGTCATTTGTTAGGACACTGGAATACAGATTTAATGTGAATGATCTGCATACATCACACAACCTGAAAGACAAGTACTGGGGAGAAAATGAAATGTCATAAGAACTGAAAGACAATAACCCAAGAGAAATTGAATATTTCAAGACAAGAATTCTGTATTGTGCTGTGAAATATTTCCAGTAGACGAATGGTTGGCTTAGAAGCTGGTGATTGGCATTTTGACACTCTCCTGTGAAGTAAGGTAATATTTGCTGCTGGGCAAATATGGACTAAAAACTCTTGGAAGAGGCAGGCTTCATATATTATAAAACTCCTATGTCTGTCAAAGACAAACATGTAGGTATCATATGTCTTCTGACAAAAATGTTCTATGCAATTCTAATTTACACCCACGTCTCTTCCATCTCATCTTTCCTAGTTTAGTACCCCAGAAATATCATGTAAAAAATATGAACTACAACAACATCTAGACTGTTGCCTTCTGGGTAATGACACCATAAGGTCCTCAAGGTGGTTTCCAGTGTTTCAGAGGAAGACTTACAGCTTTCATGGTAAATGAATAAAATGTAAGCTTCCTGGCCAGTCACCACAAACAAGATACCACTGCTCTTCAAAGGAACCTACTGTTTCCAACTTCAGGTTTTGGTATTTCCCTCAAGAAGATGGAAACAGCATTTTATGAGAAATTTCAGTAACCACCTACAAGTCAACATGGTGTGATGATCCAGAACACCACAATTTAAATAACCTCTGTAGCAGATACAACATTATTGAATGGTTCACGCAATGACCAACTGCTAATCTAACAAGCTCGATGGTAACCGTGCTGCTCTGAGAAATAGAGTAGTCATAATCTGAAATAGTTTTTTGTATAGTTATTGGTATATTTATTGGTTAGGCAAGCATCAATACTCATTAAATGTAAATCAGAAATCAAATACACAAAATGATAAGCCATCTGTTAGCGTTAGTAGAGTATGCTGAAGAATTGCTCATTGCTCTTGTTACAAAAAGTGGAATGCAGGATGTATGAGCATGATTTTTTAAGAGAGGCTATGTTGTGTTCAAATATACTGCAGAAATCATCCCTTGATTTCATGAAAATACAAACTGCAGTGATAAAATGTATGATCTTTAGCAGCATGAGACGAGTGTCACAGCACCAAAAGGAAAGCGTCAAGTGATGATGAAGTAGCAAAAAATGTTGCATTAATAACATGGTCCATCATTATTCCAGCACCCGGGAGTGATGAAGTAGTAGTAGTTAGAACAGAAGCTGATGTTGAAAGTTCAGTGTCACAGCAAATAATGCAGCATTGTAGCTGGAAAACAAACAGTTTCTGCAGAAGTAACGAAGAATGAGGACAACTTACACTGGTCACTGGATTCACATCTTTGCTGGAGAGACTTATGCTGTCTCCATATTCACCACTGATTTCTGAAGTTGTATCAAATGCTGAAGGTCCCTACATTAGGACAAAGAACTACGATAAAGATAATGACATAGTTGGAGAAGAAAACACCCAGCATGATTGATTTTTCAAAAACACATATTACTATTCAACAGCTTTAAAAACATCACACTAGTTATGGCAATCAACCAATTTACTTAATGTAATACAATTTTCAAAGGTAACACCCAACACATTAAATTAAGATCTCAGAGGCTTCATCTTCCAAAAATAACTCAAATTCAAGGAATAAAGAATGCCCTAAAACTGCAGCTATTTATATTTTTAAACGTACTAAAGATGTAAAGATAACCAAAAATGTATAATAATTAAAAATAGACAAATTTTCCAGAAGTTTTCTGAGCTGTTTTCTATCTGCCATTGGTCTTAACAGTCAATGTGAAAAAATAACTGCTGTTGACAGAGCTGATCAACAATAAAGATATTTCAGCATACGTGTTCATAAATTGTGGTGTTAATACAGGGTTAATTGAAAAAGTACATTTCCCTGTCATTTGGTAAAATATACACCACATAAAGTTTCAAATACCATATTTACCCAAATGCAAGATGACTCTAATCTAAGACAAGCCCCCTCAAAAAACATATCTGCCAAGGGAAAACATATTTATCCAAATCTAAGATGCCCCCCCCCCCCAAAAAAAAAATAAAATATCTGCTAAGAAAAAATAATTTCCTGTTCCTTTCATACACTTAACACACAAAGCATGTCAGATAATATCTACCTTTACCAATCAGTGTTGCTATCTCCATCTTCACAGTCAGTGCCTTCATCTTCCTCACACTAATTCCTCAAGTTCCTACCCACTTCCCTGCCATTCCAAAGCATATCATCATCAGTACCATCCACTGCAGTGGACTTACAGCACTTCTTAAAAAACCCTTTATTAATTTCTGGTGAGATGCACTGCCATGCTGTTATGGTCTGCATTGACTAAATACTACATTTTTATATTTCTTGGTTTATAAACTTATTTAAAACCACAAAGATTAAAAATTTTCCCCACAGATGGTGGTAGTTGTGTTAAGAATTTAAATACATGTGTTCTGAATTTTTTTGTGTCGTGCCTGTGGTCCGATCAATTTGAGATCATGGCTGTCTTTATAGTTTTTGGATTGGTCCAGGTTTAATTTTGGTCTTCCCTTAATTTTTCAGTAGCCATTTTCTTGTTACTGCTTTAGAACTAGATCTGTTCTCAGGTGCATATCTTAATCAGTTACCATTTGACTGCCTAGCAGATGATGTGTGGTTCCCAGTAAGAGAGAATAGCTTGAGGTAAGGATACTAGATGATCTGTGATCTAAGGGGTCTATGAGGTTAGGTGCTTCTTTGCCTGAAAGCAGAAACAGCCAGCTTTCTGAAACATCAGTATGGAATTACGACTCTTCGCTGTGTAATATCTCAGAAAAGCGCAGATTTCGCCATGATTTGGTGTTGCAGGGCTTGGTTTGGCTCTGCATGATTCAGTTTAGAACAACCCACTTTGCTGCGGTCCGTATTAGCACTTCATATGCAAATTTAAGACTACCTCACATATACAAAAGCCAAATTTAAGGAAAAAAACCTTGTTTTACATTCGAGTAAATACGGTAACATTGTAGATGTTATTACGTTTGCATATTGTATTTCCTACTAATTTTGGCGTCATAACTTACTATCAAAGAATTTTTATGAGGATGTATTTCAGGTTCATCAACATTGTAGTTATGGATTTTTACTCACCAGTACAAAATACACCTGACAACTCAATGCAGACACCAATACCAAATCCATTGAGCACAAAGGAGATGAAATGTGGATAGACAGATAAAGAGGGTGATCAAATTCATGGTTACGCATTAAAGTCTGCACTAAATAACAATTAGTTCATAAACAATGAAAGCACATTTTGGTATTGCAATTTACAGAATACTTCTGAGTCACCAAATTATTGCAGCCTGAAGTTTAGACATCCAAACAACATTCCAAGATACAAATACTTCTACCAATTATTCACTCCTGATTTCCTTATATATTTACTCCTAAGCCCCAGATATAAACACAATTAACCCTCTAAATGCCGAGTTAAATCCCACCTGCCAACTGCTGGCATTATTAGAAGCTCACCATATTCTCCATGTTAGCAGGATAAGGGTTAATATTTGTAAGTGAACTAACCTCTTCTGGTTTTGGTGGTCCCATTACTTCAAGCATGTAACTGCTGCGCCGGCGCTTGCCCTGGTTTTGTAATTTGCTTAACTTTAAGAATACATCTTCAAGAGTGTCACACATGTGTGTTTCTAACAGCTTATCAGGCGATTGCTCTGCAAGGAGTTTCCCACCTCTCATCAAACCAATCTGCAAAATGTCAGAAGGCAGCAGCAATTACATAATTAAGAACATAACCATCTTAAAGAAGAGAAAACAAAAGATGCAACTAAACATCAATGGCCACTTCTGCACTCTGTAAAGTTTTACCTCCTTCTGTTGTCTTTTCCATCACTGGGTGTGTTAATGAATAACATTCTTTAAATACCTCTGAAATCCAATCATATTTTATGCATATCACACATCTGCTTTGAAATATTAACACTTGGTTTGGTATGTCATCGCAAGCAGGGTCACCATTGGGTCTGCTGCCACTAATCAATAATTCTAAGGTTGCAGAAACACTAGATTATTCAAGGCAACCAAATACCAAATATCAACTATCAAGCTACACTGCACAACTTCCAGAAGATCAAATACCTACAAGGTAAATCAAGTCTGCTCAAGTGTGACTGACTAGAGTACCACACACCTACACTCTCAGCTACATTTGCCTTGCCTTATCTCAAGCAGTTTGATGTAGACATACAGGAATTAAACATACAAACAAATGGGTCTACCTCTGCAACTGCTATATCTCTAAATTTTTAACAGTACATAATTTTCTAATTGTTCTCTAGCAGTCTGATTTTTAGTTACAGTTTTAAATTTGTTGGAGATCCTCATATATACGTAAATGTTATATCTAATGTTCAGTGTTATTCACAATACAAGTGAAAAGCTCCATGAGTGCAGTCTCCAGGCATGAGGTACCACATAGTCTGGTACAGAACAAGGTTCCTACAAAATGCTGTTACATATGTAGCTAACAAACATTCCAGCACGTACCAATCTTGGTGCACACCAACATGAATATGCCAAGGTTATCAACAAAAAGCTGCTTTCTTTAGCCTGTATTCGTACAGACTATTCCACTCTTTAATGTTTTACTGTTCATATAGTGTTGTGACTAGACTATGGGCTAGTCAATCCAATGTTCAAATGTGGGCAGAGGCAACAGAATTCCTCTTCTCCATAATGTCCAGTTTAGCTCCAGGCCCCACCCACCTACCCATTCAACGAGTACTGTAACACTTTCTGCTGAGGTAAATCGACCAGAGTGTGAGGCTTGCCACTTACCTCCATCTCATGCTGAGATTAAAATGATTGGAATCATAAACTTACTCCCCCTATTTGCCTTCATGGTGTGTAATGGGACAACACTTTTAGGTGCTTTCACAAAATTGCAAAACCTATTAGCTTCATTATGCCTGTCCGTCTGTCCATCCACATGAAACAACTCGGCTCCTGCTGGGCAGATTGTCATGAAATTTGTTATTAGCGTAATTTTTCGAAAAAATTTCGAGCAAATTTAAGTTTAATTTAAATCGGACAAGAATAATGCTTATTTTACATGAAGACCAATATACATTTTTGATCACAGACAAAATTTGTAGAGGATATCAAAACACATTTTGTGTTCAATAACTTTTTTTTCAAAAAACATGCTACTTATGAGATAACGTGGGAAAATATTGTAGAATGGGGCAGGCCACCAATGACAATATGGCACATGCAAATACGTGATAGATAAATAAAACTACACACACTCACACTCACAATATGTAATACTTATTGCTTTTCCACTGCAACAATGGTTACAAGAATGTGCCTCAAAGTTATGTATATGTACATTTCCTGTATTGGTAACTTTTAAACCTTTCACTGTATGATCTTGAATAACAAGTTACATAATTGTCATGGTTATTATAAACCATGAAAGAAATGACATTTTCAACATAATTTCTACAGTTTATTATCACAGTTCTTGTATAGTTGCCACAAAGTTCACTGTAATTTGCACTCCCGAGGCACACAGTGTGGTACGTCAGGACTTATCCAGTAATGCCAACAGGGCTGGAATGGGAACAGATGCAGGAAGGTACCATCTACTTAGTCACAAAATGTTCCCTTTTCAGATGTTATTTCAGGGTATAATGCCCTTCTGAGCATAGAAACATAGACCATACATTTTTTTATAAAACTGTAGTGTAATAATTTCGCTTATTACACATGTTTATCATACCCTGGGTTCAACTGACACATTAACATCTACCCAGTTCTAAAAAGATACTTACATCCCTGAATATCAATAGTTCCAAAAAGGAAAACTTTTTAAAATTAATACAGAAATTATACACCAACATTCCTATCCAACAATTGCTGTGATAAGTGACTCAAATTTGCCCAAATTTTAATAGAAAATGGTATAATATATATTTTAGATTTCATATTATTCAATACCTAATGATCTTCAATGATCTATATATTTGACAGAGAATGAAACCTCAGCTTCATGAATGTGAGGTTGCACATCCTACACTTACCATGTTAGCCTGCCGGGTCTCATCAATGTAATGAGTGGTGATGATGATTGTTGTCTTCTTAGTTTGTGATAAATCTATCAGGTATTCCCAGATGCTGGATAAAACAACCAGAATATAATATTTCACACTACCAAGTAGTCCAAGAAAATAACGTACTTATGGGCTATATAGATCAGTCTAATTCTATGTGCAGCTCAGTTGAGGAGTCGCTCATGGTCAAGTAACATGCCGCTTGACATAAAAATTATGGCTTTTATAACTGTTATGAAGAAAGGGAACGACTACTTTACAGCTTCTGTACAAAATTAAAAGAATAATATTAAAGCATTAGTATTAATTATGACATATTTGCAAAATAAACTTATAAGAAAACTTTAAAGAGAAAGTACTAAATTTAATAAGGATGTTATTTCACCAGTGAGAAGAGACACAGAAATGTGCTCAGAAAATATGGCCTTAATGAATGAATGGAAGAGGAGATCACAAAAAGATTTTTTAAACTGGTCTGTACAGGTGAAATAAAGAAAGAGACCTATATACAAGGAGGGAAGGAGGTTTGAAACTGCACCCAGACATACAGCAAGCTTAAAATGACCTTGCACTTCCTCTGATAACATATATATATATATATATATATATATATATATATATATATATAAGTATAATACCCGTACAGCATGCCTCATGAAACAGCTGGTGCATGACACACACACAACTAGTACTGTCACCAAGCATAAAGTAACACTGAATCATCTGACGTCCAAAGTCACCCAGTCCTGTTTAACCTGCTGTGGGTAACATATGTGTGAAGCATTGTATAACATACACTTTTTTTTGTGTGTTTGATGAATAGGTAGTGCTCATTAATACAAGGATTTTAATTCTGGTAACCTATATAAGGAAGCAAGCATACAAGAACTATCATATAAGATTTAGAATATGGTTGTTTGATGTATCAGTTCCTTCAAAATCAACAAAGTCTGGGAGCTGGAGGAAGTCATTTCCAGCACTTTAACACGCATTAATTATATATATATATATATATATATATGTGTGTGTGTGTGTGAGTGAAAATGTGAGATATAAGGCTGGTAAGCTTGATGTGTGTTTGCATTCATTTTTCAGCTGAACTCCCTGCATAATGTCCTGTACGGGGCAATCAAGCTTGGAAAGACAAAGACTGGGAAAACAGTTTGCTGTGAACACTGAAGGCAGCAAACAAATGAAACCATCAATGATGAGGGGAGGAGAGAGGAGGAAAATATGATTATAATATTCCATTCCTTGGGCAGACTAGTGAAACAAACTGAAAGAGAGTACAGATACTTCTGATAGTATCCAGTCAGCAGAAGGTCTTTCATCTTAGCTCACTTCTGTCTGAGTAATGGGTCCACACCAACTGTTGGTTCATCAAGGATGAGCAGTTCTGGACCGTGTACCATGGCTGCCGCAAGGGAGAGCCGCCTCTGTTGCCCTCCACTAAGATACAAACACACAGTGTCTATTACACAGGACTGTTACATAGGATTAGTTAATTATTATTTTCATTGTCTAGTATTCCAAACAGAATACAATGTTTTGGAAGCCATAGCGGATTCCATCGACAGGTAAAGGGGTGGTTTTTTCTAACTGATCATGCCACCCCAGCTATTCACCTGAAGATGGAAGCAGCGCCAGTTCACGAAATTTTGCAGTTGTCCATTCAGAATATTGGACACAGAGTCCAGAAACCCAGAAATCTCCAAAATAATATGTTCTTTTTTATTCTCAGACAAGTCTGATGTCTACAGGACAGTAAAAGCTGTTACTTTCTGTATTTGTTACTTCTAACTGCAAATATTCCTGTATTGTATTAAGGTAAAACTGTCCACATCCATGCTATGAATTGAGTATGTGGGACTGGTAGTAAACAGCCATTCATTCTCAGCACTACATGGAGGTCAGCAGCCAACTTCAGGCTTTGGCCACTTTGCCCTTGACATACCTTCCAGTACACATGTGTGTAGGTGGCAGAGCCGTTCTCAGTACTTTCATGAGAAGCACTATGTATATCACACAACTGAGAACATGCAGTGTTTGTGCAACTTAATTCCCTGCTTTCAGTAAGAGCAACATAGCAACTGTCTGAGAAGGAAGTGATATTTCCACATGCAATGCAAAGTACTGAAATTCTGTGTGGTCATAAACTTAATACATATCCAGTATGCATACGTATTGCTGTTGTTGACATATAAAACAGCAACATGGTTGTTGCATTAAATTTAAACAGTACTTAGTTTTCTTCTGTCACATTGTGATTGTTAATGAACCACAGAAGATGGACATCTCTATATAAGGCAAATATGTCTTCATGCTACATGTAACACACTGTCTTTGTGTTATTAATAACAAATGAAGATAAATGCTAGTGTAATGCCTGATAAATTTAACAGAAAGAAAATCTGTGTCACTGATAATTATGGAGATAAGTACCACATTAATTGTGTAATGAATTTATAGTGCCTACTAACTTCAATTCAGGAAAACATTTTAAGGTACATAATCAACATCAAGTTCTTTCCAGAATTTCTTGCTTTATATTGTATATTTAATGTTAGACACTTTGTAAACTACTGTACAATGCTGTATTTCTTCTGGGCTAATGATTGTAAGTGATTTCAGAAGCAATTATTTTGATCAAATCATTTAAAATATTCAGTTTAGCTGTTTCATTTCAGATAATTAGTATGAATATTCGAGGTTATTTACCATGAAACCTACGTTGTTAAAATTGGTAAATCTAGGCAATTGCGAATTTTTAGGTTTTCACATTGGTGCGATTGATCCATCCCATTCCGTGGCAGGTCTGGACAGGCCCTTAGGGCTCAAGGAGGAAGCGGCTCCCAGGATTTCTAGTTTATCAACACATGAAGGTGGTAAGATTGTCAGCCCTACACACCAGCTGCCTTCACACCCCAGCAGAATACAGATGAAGTATTCAGCATAAATTACAACATACAACTTAAAACACTCTTCCTTTAAAAACTTTTCTTGTGTCAAATTTCATTCAAACGATGTACAAAATATCATATGAAAGCATGAAAAAGAAAAAATAATTGCTGTTTTGTCTATAAGCCAGAACATTTTAGAGGGTAAAGGACATGAATATCTTAGTATTGGTATACAACAGCTGGTTCTAACCTAAGAGTCTTGATGAAACGATCTGGTGTTGGAAGCTGTAGGAACTTCAGCAGGAAATGTAACTTTTCATTGATTTCTTCACTCTTCATTCCATTGACCCATCCAAAATACAAGAATGTTTCTCGTATGGTGAACTCAATATTTAAAGACAGATCCTGAGAAACAAAACATAAAGGAAAAAGTGAGCTGAATTTGCAATATACATACATTTACAAATAAATTATTTGCAACTATGTATGTGACTCATTGGTCTGTATATTTCTTCATTGCAGATACAAACCTAATCTCATGTTAGATACCACAACCACATAAACTCTGGAAGTTTTCTGATTTTTATTTCACTATACATTCATCATAAGAAAAATGTTTCAAATAAAGAGTTGCAGGATGAAACATCTATTTCATGTCCCACATGAATTTGTAGATCAGACAATTCTGAAGAAATAAATTAGAGCTTCATATGGAGCAGAGGATATTTTGGACATTACAAAAAAATGATATCAACATTCAACACAAACTTTGAATATCAAACTTCACCACACTCTCTCCTGTTGTTTAGGAGGTGAAGCTTGCAGACAAATAAGTGGGCAGGAATTACCTGAACTACATGAATTAACTTAGTATAAATTTTTGCAAGAAACATGTCTGTTTCAAGATATATATTTTTATATGAAGCAGTGTTCTGGAAGACATATCTAACTTGTCGTTATGGTCTAATTAGTGTCTTCAACCAGAACTCCCAAAATAGAGCTTAAAAGTTTAAAAGAACCACCTGTTAAGGGGCCTGCAGTATATGAGCACAACATAAAATTCATGTGCAAATATTTAATATCATAACACACACCACCACTCTACATTACTTCATCCTTAAGGAATGGGCAAGCATATTTTTGAAGCAATACACACAGCGGGTGAAAAATCAGCATCCAGGCATCTCTTAAAGCAAAAACTATACAAATTCAGGTAAGTCTCATGTAGTGTGTTAACACTGACCATCTTGTTTCGTAAAAAACTACACATCATTATCCTCAGATAACATAAATTTTTTGGATGTATGACATACCTGAGGCATATACCCTATCCTGGGGCCGGGTACTCCACTGTCTTTAGAACCTGGTTTGCCACCCAGCACCCAGATATCCCCTGAGTTGAGTTTACGGCGACCCACAATGCAGCTAAGAAGTGTTGTCTTCCCGCATCCACTGGCACCCAGCAATCCATATCTGTAATTAACCAGAAAAAGGATAATACGTTTGGTGGTTGCCAATGTAATGAACACCACAGTAATGGTGCCTTACTGTGCAGTTCAAAGTAAAGGACAGAGGTAAGCCTAGTCTTTTGCTTACTTAAACATCACACCATAGACACATACAGGGAGGGAAAGTATTGATTGATTGAATAATTTATTTATTTATTGATTGATTGATTGATTGACTCACTGACTGATTGACTGATTAACATTGGGTTCGAGTACTTACGGTCCCGATGCATCTAGGCCTAATAGGCGGGCCCTTTGTGCCCCATAATCTCATATCAACCCAGGAGAGCCCTGTTCCTTTATTAAAAGTTCCATATGGCCCCCAGACTTAAAATCTTAATGGCCTCTGTCTCCAAGAAAAGAACCCAGATACACTCTTTCTTTACTCTCAAAATTCCCGGCAAACGAACCCCCTCCAGGTTCCCCAACAGGGCCCCTATGGGGAGAGATACTCATCTACAGGATATTTTGCATATCTCTCAAAGACCTCATAAAAATTCCTCTAATAAGAAGGCCCCAAGAAAGAAGCGTCCATCCATGTTCCCTAAAGCGGGGCCCCTACGGAAGCAGACGCTTAGGTTCCCCAGTAAAGGAGCCCTACCACAAGGTCCCCTTCATGGAATCCCTCGCAGAGAGATACCCAGTTCCTAGAGCCCTCCTTCATCCATCTTTCAAAGTCCCCGGTATACGAGCCTCCCCTCCAGATACCAGGTTCCCCTCGGTTATAAAGGGGCCCCTATAGAAAAAGATGCCCGTATCCGGAGACTTTCTTAACATATCTTCCAGGGTCCCCAGTGAAGGATCTCCCCCCCCCCAGGCCCCCTCCACGGGGCCTCTTCAGAGAAAGAAGCTCCATCCCCAGAGCCCCCTTCATCCATCTCTCAAAGTCCCCGGTAGACGAGCCCTCCTCCAGGTTCCCCATCGGGGCCCCTATGGAAAGAAACGCAAGTCTCCAGAGCCTTTTCTATACATCCTTCAGGGTCCCCGGCAAGGGAGCCCTCCCTCCAGGTTCCCTTCACAGAGCTGCAAAAGAGAGAGACACTCTACCTCCAGAGCCCCTTTCAACCATATCTCAAAGTCCCCGGTAGATGAGCCCACTCCAGGTTGCCCAACTGAGCCCCCATGAAGAGAGATGCTCATCCCCAGAGCCTTTCTTACATAATCTTCAGGGCCTCTAGGAAAGGAGCCCTCCCCCCTCCAGGTTCCCCTAACAGAGCTCCCATAGAGAGAGATATTCCACAGCCAGAGCCCTCCTTCAGCGAATTCTCAAAGTTACCAGCAGACAGATCCCCCTCCCCAGGTCCCCCAACGGGACCCTACGGAGAGAGACACCCGTCTCATCCATCTCTCAAAGTCCCCGGTAAACGAGCCCCGTTCCAGGTTCCCCAGCGGGGTCCATAGAGAAAGATGTCCTGCACCAGAGTCTTCTTCTACATAACATTCAGGGTCCCCAGCAAAGGAGCCCCTCTTCAGGTTCCCTTTACAGAGCGCCCATAGAGAGAGATGCACCGTTTCCAGAGCACCCTTTCAACTACCTGTCAGATTTCCCGGTGAACGGACCCCCCATGATACTCAACAGGGCCCTTGTGGAGAAAGGTGCCCGTCTCCAGAACCTTCGCAAGGTCCGGTAGACGAACCCCCTAATAAATTCCCTAGCGGGGCCCCAACGGAGAGTGTTGTCCGTCCACTGAGCCCTCCTCACCATATCTTTCCGGATCGCCGGAAAGGAGTCCCCCTAATAGAGCTACCACAAAGAGAAATGCTCCCTTTCCGGAGCCATCCAACTATCTCTTAAAATTCCAGTCAGCGGGCTTCCCCGGTTCCCCAACAGGCCCCTACGGAGGGAGACATCCGTCTCCGGAGCTTTCTTCTACAACTTTCCCTCAAAGTCCCCGGTAAATGAGGGTGTACCCTCCACAAGTGTTACCGCCTCCCACGTGCCCCAAGGTAGAATGGAGTACGAATCCACGATACACCGAGGTACGGACGAAGGGTTTGATTTATGGGAGGCGGAGGGAAGGTATAATCCCATTCTTTCAAACTCTAGGACCAGATGGAGGTGAGAGGTCAGTTTAACGCTCCAGCGACCTTAATCCAAGGGAAAGAGCCTCTGGTACTCAGCGAATATGAGGCAGCGTGAGCCCCAGAGCCGGTCTTGATGCTTCGAAGGAGAAAAAGTCTCTTACCACTGTCGGGAATCAAACTACGATTCCTCGGTCTCTAGTATACAGTTTAGTCCCCATACGATTCCAATAAATCCTTCATTTCTGCTATTTTTGGTAGCAGAAAATATTTAAAGGTTAGCAGAGTCTTAGGAAAGAGAAGTACACAAATTAGACCTGCAAGAGTGGCATCGTCTAGGACCAGCGTCTTAAGGTATACCATAACGACAAAAGACTCGTTGATTTTGATAGAGTTTCTAATGTAGTCTATATGTAAGTACGGAGGGCATCTATCCCCAAGACCGCTACGGTAACAGCGAAGGCTTGATGAGACTACTTAAAATGGCTAATGAGTTTGTGGTAAGGAACGAGGGTCTCGTTAGGTATGCTGAAGCCAAGCCTTCTAGGAGAGCAAACCACAAGCAAATCTAGGATACTGAATTCCCCTAATATCCGAAATTGTATTTGATCACAGACAAGCAAAGAACAATCTGGAAAGCTCTTTGTAAACCCTTTATACCCACTGATAGAAGAGTTTCGACTAAGTGAAGTGAAGTGTAGTCTATCATATATACAAGGAGTGTTCTACAGAACGCTCCCATCACCCTCTGTGACAGCTGGCCGCATTAAACAGTGAGCTTCTTGGGAGTTTCGATCAGGAGTACGAGACGGACGATCCTCCCGTGAAGTCGGTCCGACCCATAGAACGCACGTTTTCTTTACTGGGGTGTTGACCCGAAATCTCCCTGCAGATAAATGCCTATAGAATACAGGTATTTCACTATATGGCGCTGCGTAAATATTGCATTAGGCCAAGCAAGCCGTCTTGTACACGCACGTTCACGGCATCGTAATCTGAAAACCCCTCTCTCTAAGACAGTAGGCCTATATGGATGGCATATATTATGGTCTCCTGTTTAACGCTATTTCTATGGTATGCTTTGTATTCTTGTTAAAAAATTTTCCTCGTTATTTTTGTAATTGTAATGTACAGGATACGTATCTTTACCACCGCTTTCAACTGTTCTCTTTCCAGACCCACAGTCCACACTTATTCCCGACTTCGTTTCAAAAGTAAGCCACACTGGGTGCAACAAGTAAAAATTATTTCAGTTACACCTATTAAAATCATCAAAATATGACAATATGAGACTAGATTATTTTTAAATAGACTTCTGTATTGGGAATGACCTAGACCTCCATGGAGAAGTCTATTTAAAAAATAAGAGATTTTAATAGTTCCTTCCCACAACACATTTTCATTAATGAACTTCAGTGTTAATAATGAGGAAAAGTTTCAAAGAAACTCATCTGTACACAGTATTAATACAAGGAATAAGCACCACTTTCACAAACCTCAAGCCCAACATCCATGTTTTCATAAAAGTAAATCACGTGCTGGTATTAGAATTTTAACCAATTTACCACCAGTCTCAAGGACAAGTCTTAAGAAAGAAAATGTCTAATTTAAAATAGCTTGAAAACGACACGCAAATACAAACCCTTTTTTGTTTACTTTGTATACCTTGTACATTTTATAATTTTATAACTTATTCCACATCGTACTGTCATTTTGACAAACTTATGGATCCATGGAATTTGTAGGCATGTAAAAATCGGTATTATATATATATGTATTTCAGGTCGTGTGATTGTGTGTGTGTGTATGTGTGCGCGCGTGTGCGTGTATGTGTACGTGCGTGTATGTGTGCGCCCGTGTGTATGTACGTGTGAACATACGTGTGGGCGCGTATGTGTAAGTGTATGTGTATGTGTTTGTGCGTGTATGTATGTATGTATGTATATGTGTGTATGTGTGTGCGTGTATGTGTGCGTGTGTATGTGTATTGTGTATGTGTGCGTGTGTGACTGTGTGTGTGTGCGTGTGTATAAAGGAGCTTTTTTTATTTTTGAGGTGTAACGCAGGGAACTCGAAAGAAGCGGACCTTGGAAATCTGCACACCTTTTGAAAACATTTCGACCAATGTAGAAATGTCAGCATAAAGTGCACACATTGTACAGTAATTATTTGTTCTACTGCATACATATTGACAGATGCGCCCAAAGATTTCTGCTTGTCGTGTTTGGACTGAGAGACTCTCGTCTTAAAGACACGAGCAATACACAGCTGGATTCTACAAAAGACGAAACTAATGTACACATATATTTTCATACGTACATACACAGATATACGTTTCACAAATCCCACATCCTTCAACTGACAGTGGATTATCAACACCTCAACGGATACGCTACTAAAACCAAATTAAAGATTAACAATTTCCTTCCTTTCTATACCAAATTTCACATGCGTAATTTATCGGTTATCATAATATAAAATGTACCTAGTTTATATTTTGGCCTTACCTGAAGGAATATCCTAAAAGGTTTAAGATGTTGTGCTGAAGAAAGATGGAGAAGATCAGTTGGACCGATCGTGTGAAAAATTAAAAGTATTTCATCGTGTCAAGGAGGAAGGAAATATCCTACACAAAAAAAGGAAGGAGGGCTAACTGGATTGGCCACATGCGTGGGAACTGCTTTCTGAAATATATTATTGGCGGGACGGTAGAAGGGAAAGGAGGAAGAGGAAGAAGATATAAGTAGCTACTGGATGAACTTAAGGAAACATGAATGTAAATAGTGGTAAGAAGATAGAGGAATTTGAAAGAAAAACCACTAGATGGCCCTCTCTGGAGAACTCCCTTTGGAAGAGGCCATGGTCTTTTCGTAAGAGAGAATCCGTTATGATGGTGATGATGATGATGGTGGTGGTGGTGGTGG
>Ga0136643_10002800_pt1 | contig 22974 bp, 17 predicted proteins | sample TergutLab28metaG_FD_96883 | JGI IMG/M metagenome (GOLD analysis project Ga0136643, IMG submission 96883) | Labiotermes labralis P1 segment gut microbial communities from Petit-Saut dam, French Guiana - Lab288 P1 (version 3) (version 3) | ecosystem: Host-associated > Arthropoda: Insects >... | reverse complement strand
GTGCAGCATTGAAGAAGGCAATAGTTACCCCTGTGCCTAAGCACCACACCAGCGAGATATATGGGGGAGAAGAGGCATAGCTCCATGCATTTTTGTCTTCGCCACAAGATCGAGGTGAGGGGTGGTGGACGGGGGGGGGGGGGGGGGGGGTGAGGAGGAAGGAATTAGGAATATAAAGAAAGACATACAAGTGACTTACACAGGGGTAAAAAAATCTCAGCTCAGTTCACCAGCCAGACAGAAATTCCCCTCCCCACACTTTTCTCCATGTCGCGGTAATTGCACCGCTCCAGCCTTCTTGGAGTCACATAGCACAACATGCATACATACATAATACACACATAATTAGTACATACATAATTAATACATACATACATAACACATACATAGTACATAATACATACATAACACAAACATACATACATAATTAATACAGACATACGTAACACATACATAATACATAATTAATACATATACATAACACATACATACATAATACATACATAACACATACATACATAATACATGCATACATAACACATACATACATACATAACACATACATACATAATTAATACATAATACATAACACATACATACATACAAACATACGTTACGTTACGTTACGTTACGTTTAACGCATGAGAATCCTTGTTTCACAGAACACCTAAGCATTCCATACTGATGCAACGTTTTAGACGAGGCATGTCACAATGCATCTGTACAGACTGTGCAAACTGCAGAATAACAGAGCGTGCTTGAAGTGAAACGGCTGCTTCGAGGAACAGTTAAGTTTAAGTATTTTACAACATAATTAGCTACAACTGCAAATGATCTTCCAAATAACACGAACCCAGCAGCAATGCGCGCGGTCGCACGCACACACCCACGCAAGTGAAATTCGGCTGAAAATTCAAGTGCAAAACCCGGTAATTCCCATCGATAGCCCTGTTTTTCACAGATCATCCTTCTGTTATTCCATTACTTTGAATTACAGCCATTGAATATGCTTGCTAAGTACATGGGCAACTCTGCAGGTCGTCACAGTAATACCGATCGCAGGACAGGTACACTTCGCTGAGGTTTATTGGTGCCATATTTTGGTCTCGGTCTTAACTGATGTCAACGACAGGCATTCATGAATAAAACACATAACGGACCATAAACCGTACCCTATAATGTAACAATGTCACTCCCGTTCTTTCCTTACATATATATGTATATATATGCGCCTATATAACTGTATATACCCAGGTCTTTCTCACGTCGTTTCCGTAGTAACCTGTAAGCCTAGTTTCCACGTACTGACACAGGTAGCAGGTTTACCGCATTTTCGAAACCGTGCAACCTGTTTAGTGTACCAGATCAGAATCAGGATGGACAGGGAAGTGACACGCAGGAGTGGGGGTGAGTGATGCGGCCGCCCCGAGCAGCAAAGGCCAAGGAGCGGCAAAATTAAAATGTTAAGGGGGGGGGGGGACCTGATTTCTGGGATCGAAAAAGTTTTAATTATTGAGACAAATAAAAGGAAATTTAACAAAAATAGGCCTAATTGTGATTTTTGCTAAGTTCAGTCATTTGTCAAGGACGGGCATTGTGATGGCTTGTCCCGGGCGTCAAAAACCTAGCTGCGCCGCTGGCGACACGTTGGGGATACAGGAGAGGAAGAACCATGGTGAGAGCTGCAGGTACGGAAACACATTATTCCTTATGTTTATTGGACCGAGCATCATCTTGATAGATGAATAAAGATGGACCAACTTGATGTCACTTGCTTTATTATTTCATTATTTAATGCTCAACATGTTTCGAATTTTAGTACATCCATCCTCAGGAACTTTGAGACTTATTTGTTGAGTTATTTCATGGGTTGTATTGCTCTGGTTCGATGTGTGTTGGTGTTACGGTTTGTTTCGGCTGGGGTGGTGTGGTATCCTTATGCAGGCTGAAGCACTGAAGTGCTTCAGCCTGCATATATGAAATAATAAAGCAAGTGACATCAAGTTGGTCTATCTTTATTCAGCATTATTCCTTGTTGAATTTTAACGGGCATTTTCCCACTGGTACTATAAATATGTAGAAACAATATCAAGCAGTATTCAAATTTTCTGTCAAGACATCGGTAGAGTATCAAAACAGACAAACGAAGAGCCTATTAATAAAAAAAAAACAAAGTTTTTTTACACCCGTCACGAACGAGCACAACCGGCAGTTTCTTGAGTTCTGTTCGTACCCGTTCACTCACAAGCCACCTGCGCTACACAGCGATAGAGTGAAAGCTTCTACAAGAGGCAGTACATTGACCCAAATGAGAGATAGGCTATTTGCTTCACACTGGGTTAATATCTGCCGATTTTATCAGCCGTCTCAACAATCCTGATGATTTAATAGCACCATTAATTAGTCTGGCCCATTTCATTATTAAAATAAATGAAGCTATATAGTGAGCCCGGGTTAGTGCTCAGATATAAAGCTATAGCATTGTTTCTGCTCACAGTACTGACTGGTCCTGCATTTTCTTTACATTCAGTAATTAAGTCGTATTTAAGAACTGGGTATAAAACTTGGCTTCTGATTCTAATCAGGAATACAAATTCAGTATTTCTGAAAATAATGTAAAAAAGATAATATTTCGACTCTGGAGGGTTGAGAATGAATATCGATGCATTTAACTAACTTCAATGAGCAAAGTCCGCGTAGAAAAAAAAAAGTTGTTTAAGCAGTAAAGAAATTCCACGCGTTTTATAAAATCCTAAAATTCATTACTGTGTTTATAGGAATCCGCTATTGGACTTAATCTTTAGCCAGATAAATCCAGTTCACAAGCACACGCACTATTTATTTATGCTAAAGGCGCAGAGGCAAATTTGTCCCCACACACGCCATGCAGAAATATAGGGGGACTGGAGGTACACCCCACTCATTCTCAACCTCGGTAGTACATGGAAATAAGCGGTCAGCACCACGCCACGGCTGCTCTACTCCCGGGGAAAACACTCCTGATGCCCACTGAGCAAAGGCTGGGAGGGCCCCAGAGCAGGTCCCGGAAGTTTCGGAGAAGACATCTCTTTCCCCAGACGGAATTCGAACCTCGGATCGTCCAGCACGTAGAGTAGTCTCTATACTGACTAGGCTATTCTGGCTGGTATTTTTTATTTCAGGCTTCTTTTAATATTACGCTACCGTCTAATTCTGATTTTCAACTGGCTGATTCCCTTAATATATCCGAGCAAAGTTTTGGCTGTGTGTTGAATGACAGATCATTCTCTTCGTTTCATCATCCTACTGTCTGGCGAACGGTACAAACTACAAATTTCTTCATACTCTAATTTTCTCCCCACTCCTGTCCTGTCCTGGACTCTTAGACACAAATGTTCGTCTTAACACCATATTCTCGAACACCCTGTCTGTAGATTTTCTCTTAAGAAGATAAAAATTCCACATTCATTAAAAAGTAACTGTTATTCTAAAATATAATTAAATCAAAACTTCAGGTAAGTGCGATGGAAGGAATTTTAATATGGGACGATTTGTGTTTTTATGACAAGACAAGAGAGTATTAAAGCTTGAGTAATTTGTTGTCGGTATGCAGTATGCTTCAGATTTTGTAGGTCTCTAAGCAAAGTCATGGTTTCGAGATCTGAGCTTCTAAAACTGGTATTTATGAAGATTAAGGTGTTCTGGGATATAATGCCGTGTCAGTTTCTAAATCGATTAATATGCCAGGAGCGGTGAATCTTGAGGTTTACGTCTGAAAGAATGGCGTAAGCTGTAGACACGAGAACATGTCAGTGTGCTGGAAAAGCTTAAAGGAAGAAACGGCTTGGGAAAACTAGGCGTTGATGGAAGGAGATTAAAAAGGATGTGAATGAAAATGTCTCCGTGAATTGTAAGGTAACGAAACCTAAATAACACGTTCCAATCACCAGAAAAATTATAATAAATAATATTGGGTGTCCACAAAGCCTTGTTCCAATTCGAAATATTTGCCATACGTAAACAAATAAATAAATACCTAAACTCAGAACATGGCCCTGATCACATCACTACCTTAAAGGACTGTAAGCCTTCGATGAAGCTGCACTTGATCCCCCAGTTAAAAAAAAAACTGCAACCATTCAACATTTTCCAAAATGGTCTTGTGCAACCAATACTGCATATGCATTGGTCATGGTGGACCGATCTCTTTGGCCACATGCTCCCCTAATAGTACGCCCTTGTATTTCTTCCTGTGGGGGTGCAAGAAGTTGCTTAAAGCATATCTGTGCATGACACTGTAACCATTCGTGGAAGACAACTGAAGCAATTCGAAATGCGAAGAAGGGAAAGTTCACCGGTGCATGGGGAGAACTGGACTATTGGCTTGATGTGACCAAGGCCATTAATGTTTCCCAAGTCGAGGTGGACTAAAGCAAGAGTATGCTTTTTGAGTTACGAATAATTTGTAAAAGACTGAAACGTTGTGGCCGGTTTGGTTACAATGTAAGAAGATGAATTTTTGGACACCCTCTTTTAGAGTGGAATGTACCAAAAATTTTACGCGAATTGGAATAGGACAAAGCCTCACAAAAAAGTAAATTCTGCAGAAGTTTTGGAAAAATGACAAGAGATCAAATTTAATTTAATAACAATTTTGATTAAACATTTATACAATCACATCATATCACTTGTCTGCGATTTGGAAGTTTTGGGCGTTAAAACAAAATGGCATAACCAGAACAAAGACAGTCGACATGGAAATCATGAGGCAAGGCAGAATACACATTGTAAGACAATAGAAGAAAGGACGCCATTGTTAAAGCAAGAGATTTCAGCCCAGTACAAAAGAATCAAGTGCAGCATGAACAAATTAGAAAAGGCACGAATAGAACAACAGTCCTTGTGTATTCACTACTTTTTTAATTACCCGGACAGAAAAATGGTTAAGTTTTAAAAAAGTGACTGTTTTGATAACACCTTCTATTTTATCTTACATACACGCAAGCTCAGAATATACGTCGTGGCGGGAGAAAGTGTAGTTTAATTCGAACTAATAGGAGAGCAAGGCAGTCTTCATTTACGTTCGGAAGACCGTTGTTCATAGCCGAATATGGAATTTCGGAAATGTAGGCCTAGGCAAACAGCAGAAATCTGGGGCGCTCGCAAACATTTCTGTTTATCTCGAAAAGCTTAAGCCTTACGGAAAATGCATACTGGATATACAAAGTGCGTCTCGTTTTTCTTTACAGCCTTTATTCCACAGACTTTTATATTCTATAAATGTTTAAACAATTACGCTCAAGATGCACGCAGAAACACGTGTCGGTCTTTAAGTAAAATATAAGCTATTTTTGTCCTACTTCAACCAAATCTGGAACTATCGACAAATTATAGAAAAACTCTGGATTATCAGATTTCATTTAAATTCGTTCAATGGTTTTCGCGTCTGTATATTTGGACAGATGTGCCGAAGGTATTGGATGCATTTTTGCAACTTTTTTTGTCAAGAAAATTGTTTGAAAAATAAAATACGCAAATTAAGACCCTCCTGATCGTGGACCCGTCGGAAGCCGAACTTTATAAGTCTTTTATAGAGGGCAATGACAGATACTATCGTCATGCGGAATCAGGCCATTTACTATATAAACTCGTGACTTGAAAAAGCGCAACCCCAAAAAAATAAATTGAAAAATGTGTATTGGATAAAAATTACAAAAACAAAGACCCCTGGCGGGTACTTGCGAAAACATATACAATACGGCGAATTTATTAATCAGCTGAGCCACTATTAGTTTCTCAAGAATGATTCTACTCTGTCACTTCAAATTACGGTCACAAACTGCCTTGTACCGATTGGTGTTGCATTCCATGCTTCATTTGGCAACAGAACCGCAACAGAATGGCATCCCAATCAGTTGTCGTCTCATTTCAGTAACTTAGTGTTCACAAACTGAGTTTCACAAGCCCCAGTTTCCGCAAACAACACAAGGGATCCACAATGCTACAACCTACTTTCCCTCCATGCAAGAAAGATATGCATTTTTGCAATTTTCTATTATGTTACTGGCAGGAAACCCATTTTAAATAGAACTTAAGCAGAACCCTCGTTGTCTTTCACAAGAGCATCAAGGTACATTTATTGCAAACACGCAGTAAAGCTTAGCTCATTGCTGTAAAAAAACTCCCACATACGGCTGTAAAAATTTTAATGTTTGGAAGTAGATCCATTTTCAAACAGACACATTTTGGTGGTTTCCACGGTCAGAATTATAATTTAGGCAGCAGAACATATGAAATCAACTGAAAATACCAGAAGCCTTCATGCACTACACTCTCATTATACCAAACCTATTACGGACTAAACCACGTCAAGTTTGAAATTAATATGTTGAAATTATATAAAAAAAGTTGGCACCTCAGAGAGAATAGAGGGCATTTCCACTACAAAGACCAGCCTATTAATGCTGTTTAGGGAAAGAACTGGCGTTTACTGTAAGAATCTCATGAAGCACCTAAATGTGTACACAATGTAGAGACTTTGAAAGTTAAAGAATTTGGGATATATAACAACGACTGGGCTGTAACTGGTAAAATGGTGGCATGCACTATCTGATACAATGCCACAGACATTATCCGGTGTAGCGAACAACACTTCTAGCATACGGGAGGTTCCGTTCTGAGAGGAATCAAAAGTCAAGGAAAACGGCTTGTAGTCTTGGCTTTAAGTCAAACACTTGGGATCGGATACTTCCATCTTTATTAGAACGCTAATAGGCAACATTCTGAAGCTACAGAAGTTAGATTTAAATTGATACTTCTTCAAACACATTTAATATTTTAAAAGAAATTTAAGCCCGATTGTTTTAGCTTTAACCATTCCCATCTTCATGCATCTACAGAAATAGCTGCCGATGCTCATGACATGACACAGTTTATATCCCTGAAATAATTTATGGTAATTATTTATGGTGACAATTTATCTGGTAGCTCACACTTGCGATACGAAAAACAATGTTCAGAAATTAAATCACACCCACGATGTCATACTATCCTAGCTGGATCTCTTTGCCCCATCGACAGAACTTCTATACTCCTCGCAGATTTTAACACAAGACGTTAATATTTTAAGGCATATATTTGTTCACTGCAAAACTCAAAATCCCCCCCCCCTCACAGCAGCCTCTTTTTGTGTTTCGTGCAATGCCCAGAGTAAAACCTGACTACTTTTCTAACCAGCCTTACCCGTTCTATCTCTGTAATAAAAAGGTATGTTCTCCGTGAAGTATTAGTTGAGTTTTCATATATTATGTAGATAAATTTCAGGTCCCAAAGGGCCAATAGTGGAAGCTCAACAACAAAGTTTACTGCGCTTGAAAGGCACGTTCAACTTGCCATATACAATCAAGTCTTTCAGAATTTGTCCAGTGGTTTTACAAGGCCATTAGCTACGGGATTTCCAACACTGGACTGCACTTTTCCATACACGCGTCTATTAATTAAATCCTTCATACAGATGAAATAAACGTACTTTTCTCTGTGCTTATGCATCATGCAGGGATAACGCATGGGGAAGAGCAAACATAGCTCCATGTATTCTTGATTTGGGCATTAGATTCCAATAAATACTCCGGTCACTTTACGTCCGACACCCGTTGGATATGAGGCGGTCAGAGTATGACTGTGAAGTGATAAATAGAGGCTACTGACAAAAATCGAAAACCGGCCGTTCAGCCGCTAGTCACCAGTCGTTTTACTGAGTGGGATATCCCAAAATTGAATTCCAAAAATCCAAACAACTCACAGAAAGGAAAAGGGAGATTTTTTAGAATAAATTTAAAACTGTAAGAAGGTTCTGGGCAGGAAATGTTGCAATACTGCCAACTCTAATATACGTGTTCGGAAATATGTCCATCGGGTTTGCTGTAAGTATTTCGCATCATCGCTATATTTGCGAGTGCTGAACAGGAAGCAGTACTTCACAGCTACAGGCACTGAAGGCTAAACATGGCAATTATTTAGAAATATGTCAGTAGGCAAGGCTTTTTCTAACACCGCGTTTTGAAAAGTGGATGTTTCTGTAAACAAGTATAAAGTTTTTACTCAGCTGGGCCCCGTAGTAAGGGCTAGTTTCCATCGCAGAATGCCGAAGACAAGGCTGCGTTTGAGGAAAAAAAACAATACAGTAGACAATGTCCAAAATCACATTCATGTGCTTACAACGCATCATCTTCAGGAACACTCCGACTTACGACACATCTGTCAGCACAGAAGACACAAGTCCAGTTCATTTAAACGCTATCATTATTCGTTACGGCAACGAAACCCAACAGCGGAAGAAGGCATGTTGTTCTGCAGTCTACAAAACAAAAGCCACCAAACACCAACCCCATACTTTTGAATATCTGCTAGCACAAAAAACGCCTTAGTGATGTCCTCAATACACGAAGTCGTGTGTCCGCCACATTTACGTTAATTATGGCATAAAGTTAAGGACCATGACAGTACAATGAGCTGTAACAGAACTGCGTTTACGAATGGCTTCATGAAAGTTGCTCAAATTGGCCAAAAATAAATGGACAGGAGGAACAAAAGCTTTCCTTGTACAATTAGGAACAGGCCTATAAGCTAAGAACCATTACTTGTGACACTTCGTTTTTCGCGTAAGGACATAACTTACAGTACATTTAAAATGGAGGACTTTTACTGATAGCCACTAAGTGTTCGGTTAACTATGGCTTTTGTGATAATGACCTCCTACTTATTAACCTTCACAAAAGGTGTGCGTCGTTGTACTTATCTCCCTCAGTACGATAATTTGCACAAATATTTTTCGCAGATATGCAGGTTGTACTGTTGTCAAGCGCTTCTATAGGTACCAAACGCAATATATATATATATATACTGTATCATGTTGTTAGTGATGACGGAAACAAATTTATATAAACGAGAACAATTTTTGTATTGTAGCCATTCTAGCTTTGGAGGTAAAGTTCTACATTTCGTTAACCCTTTTTTAATAAAGTAGACGACTTCATGCTCCGCTCCCTTTATCCTCGCGGCAAGAACATCTTACTCACTGGAAAGGAAGTTAAGTGGGCTTTGGTGGTCCCTATCCTGAGCCAGATAAACAGGATCCACCCTTTCGAACCCAGTTTTTACATTGCTACACACAAACTCTTGACAACAGTATCACATGAGTAATGTCAATAACATCAGCAAAGAACTTTTGCATCGTCACCAATACTTAACACAATCACAAAGTTGTGGAAGCTAATTACTTCCGTCCTCAGGTGGTAAACCAAAAATCCTATGAAAAAAGTGCCCAAAATATAATTGATACATTATCAAAAATCAAATGCGAAGAACAGCAACTCAATAATTTAAAAATATAAATTCTGCATATGCAAAGAACTAGTTCTTACAGATAAACACAGTCCACACCCTCCAATCCTAGCTTTTATAGATACATTCTAATATTATTCTACTATCTACGCCTAGCTTTTCTTTATTCCTTCCTTCAGGTTACCTCAACAAAATTACGTAGGCACTTATCTCCTTTATCATGCGTGCCACATGCTCCGCCCATCTCATCTTCCTTAATTCGTTTATCCTAATAATATATGACGAGGAGTTAAAAATTATAAAGCCTCTCACTATGAAATTTTCTCAAACCTCCTGTCATTTCCTCCATCCAAGGTCAAAATATTCCCCTCAACACCCAATGCAAAATACCTTTTGTCAATGTCCTCACTTACTTGCCAGACGATTCTTCACGTCGCCCCCCCCCCTCCCCAAAAGTGAATCTGTAGGTTTGTATAATTTAACCTTTACGTTTTTAGACAGCAGGTGGGAGAAAATTCTAGGTGGGCTTCCATCTACACTTGTCATTATTGCTATGATCCCTATTTTGATATTCACTTGCGTTGTACTTCAGCCTGTAAATCTGTGCTACTGTATTTTTCTAATTCATGATTGAGCATACATAATAAGCTCAGGAACGTCAGTCAGTAAATATGTGTATTATTATTATTATTATTATTATTATTATTATAGTTACATCTCAGACGGTGTTTGAGAATAAGGTGCTGAGAAGAATATTTGGGCCTAAGCGGGGCAAGGTAGCAGAGGAGTGGAGAAAACTAAATAATGAGGAGCCCAATGATCTGTACTGCTCACCAAATATTGTTCGGGTGATGAAATCTAAAAGAATGGGATGGGCGGGGCGTGTAGCACTTATGGGGAGAGAAGAGGCGTATACAAGGTTTTGGTGGGAAAACCTGAGGAAAAAAATCACTTGGAAGACCCAGGCGTAGATGGGGGGATAATATTAAAATGGATATTCAGGACGTGGGATGTGGAAGCATGGACTGGGTCGAGCTGGCTCAAGATGGGGACGGGTGGCGGGCACTTGTGAATGCGGTAATGAACCTTTGGGTTCCATAAAAAGCGGGGAACTTGACTAACTGTGAACCAATTAGCTTCTCAAGAAGAACTGTGTTCCATGGGGTAAGTTACCACCATCGTCGTCATCACCACCACCATTATTATCAGTAGTAGTATCATCAACACCACCACCTTTATCATTATCATTATGACACACATAGCTGCGTGCAAGCTCAGTGAGGAACATTTTTACAAAACACCCTATACAACGCAGCGTGTCCTCGAACAGCGCGCAGCCGAACAGCCGGCATGTGACCACAGTGGAAAGGTCACATGGCCGACTGACCACGTGGTGCTTCAGCAGACACGCCTTCTGCAGCACCGTTAATTAAACGTGTAATTTTATGTCCGAGCAGCATCTAATCCCAAATATAATATAAGAAAATTACTGCATGAAGATAAGGAGAGTTTAAACACCTCTCTTGTTTGTTCAGAATTATTTATAACCTTTACAGAGGTCAAGGAATGTGACATATAGTGTAAATTCATGCTATGAATTATGTAATTACTTCAGCGGTCTCTCCTGCTGTTTCATGGCCAAGGTGTTCTTTTGCATTTTTTTTTCATGCCAAGATTAACAGGCGTTAAACGGAACTAAGATTCAAGCGTCGAGAAAGCTTTAAAAAATCTCTGACTTTTGACAGCTTAGATGTCCAGGCAGTGAATATTAAGATAAGATTACGGGTCTCCTATGATGAGTCGCCGAGCATTTTTAAGTGTGTTATTTAATGACTCTTTCGTTTACCGAGATTATACCGTGTTGCTGACAGATGTACGAGTATGGCACACTGGCGGAATGATACTGGCAAGGTTAAAACCGCAGTACTTGCAGTAAAGCCTGTCTAGTGCTGCGGTGAGAGGCCGCCTCAGCCATGGCAACATCGATTGACGCCGCGCAGTTTGGTATATAGGTACCAAGGTTTCGGAGGAAACTTCTGTCTCCATTGTCAGGGAAGCAGAATAGTAACCACGTAAGAGCTTATTGCCTGCACTACATTCACCGTTTACTTTGTTATGTGAATAAGATTATGCCTACTGTAAATCACCGACTGCACTTACCTACTGCTGGACTAGATTCTTCGCCCGTATCTACGAGTACCTACCAATTGGAAGCTGGAACTTAACATAAAAATACTTTAAAATTTCAGTTCGTACCTCACAGTGAACACAGCCCGCCTCCATAATAGAGATCAAGCAGTTCATATTGTTCAGGGACATCGCTGTTTATTCTGAGAACCGCTTTAGGCACAAAAAGACACTCTGTGGGGAAAAACACAAGCGGTTTTATGTTACGTTGCGTGGTACATTAGTAGCTGCATCGCACTATGGAATTAGACAAGTTTCATAACAAATATTGAACATTGGTATTAATATGCAAATTATTTTACTGCAGTTTCTTAACCAGATTAGCCAAGGAATTTTCCACAACCCTCATAATCCGAGACCGACAGATTAACATGAAGAAACGCCAGTTGACGGCAGTAAATTCAAAAGGCTTTAGCATCGACTAGTAGTTGATACATTTGTTCGGATCTGCCGCCCAGAAACAAAAATGTTTCTGGGCAGCATAGTTAATACTTTTAACGGCAAATAACTGAAACGACTAATATAAATCGCAACCGATCGGCAAACTCAGTAGCAAATGTATGGCGCTGAAAGAGGTCAAAATATAACGTAGATGGCTGTAGGATAAATACATTACAGTTTGTTGCTTACATGAAAATTCGAGCGGACTGACTTAATTTCTCTCACAGGCCTGCCATTTTGTCAAAAAAATTAGCAGCAATTTCCTAACAACACACACGTCTAAAGGTAAGAACTTCTGACTTAGAATTCTGCGTTAGAGCGATTTCATGCGATATCTTTCAGTAAAGAACAAACATCAGAACTTTACTTTCGTAGATGTTTATAACATTGGATAATCAATACATCAGTTATAATTTATCATACTATATATATATATATATATATATTGTAAATTTTAATATACATATGTAATTTAAATTTCAACATAATCCTTACATGCAGGTGTGCAGCATCTTAAGAACTACTGTGATGCTACGAGATTTAAGCTATTTGGTTGTTAGTTCCCTGAGGATGGCGACCAGCCGCAACATGAAGCAGCCAGATAAGGTGAAATATAAATTAATATAACATGTGCATTTTTTGGTACTAAGAGATTGTAAGCAAAACTTTACTTGTCTAAGACCAGAAAAATTAGGATATGTAAACAGCTACAGCGAACGGTACTGAAGTTAACTGAGCTGCACATTTTGTCAACGAATACTAAAGGCAATGAGGCCAAAAGAATAACAACCGTCACCACTCCAATAAGAGCGACCAGGCGTACTCTAGTCGAAAAATACATATACATACTTACAACATATTTCAGGCCTTCACAGAGATTTGTTGTAACACGGAAATCATTTCTTCGCGAATCACGGTTTCGGTACACGTTGTATTGCAGAATTATCTTTGAAGTCTGAGACAGTAAGGACTTCCAAAGCATCGATTATGGTTCTTACGTCTACGCTGTCAGCCAGCAACAGAATGAACACAGAACCTTGGCACTGACGCGCCTTGGAAATCCGGTAATAAAAATTAACTCTGTTCCGTTTCCTTCCCTGCGAGAGACGCGGCAATTATCTCAAGAACGGAAGTTGTAAATCCCACACTTACGTCTTACTATTAACCGGAAAAAGTAGGAATTTCAACAGTCAACCGCCACGAACACCTGAAAATTGTTATAAAATAAAGCAAGTTTTTTTCGGACTGATTATCTCCGAAACGTCGGCAATTAAAACCTAAAGGTACACATAAAACAGATCTACACTGGATAGCTGTTGATATCCTTATTAGAAATGGGACCTCTGATTCTTGCTCGTATAAAATCTCTATGAAATGCGTTTCTCGCTCACAGGAAATTAGCATGCACGTGCGGATTTAACGGACCAGAACATTCCATGCGTATCTAAGGAGTCGGTTAGCGTGTTAGTGCAAAATGGACTGCAGTGACTGTACTACACAGTCCAAGCACCCCACAACTGTCGTTTTAGGCCAATGACCCCGCAGATGACTACTGAAGAAATGCATAAACCTTTTGGCTGAAAAACCTTACGAAAGAAGAGCATTTGGAAGAGCAAACAATACATGCAAGATTAATCCTACAAACAGAAGAGTCACAGGCCTAAATGCTAACTCAATGCTGCATTGCTTCTGGTTGGAGTGTTTCTTGTTTGAGCACAGACTGCTCAGGGAATAATCACACTGTGTGAAGAAGACAGTTACGTAATTTATGCAAAGTGCATGGAAACCAGAGAAGACGGCCTTCCAAACGGAGGGCAGATGTGCATAGATTGAATAAGTAGTAAAGTATAACCGACAATGGTGGTCATCCAGCATGCGGGCTGGGTGAGTAGTTCATTCCTCACCATAAGAAATCAGCATGTTAATGTTACAAGACGTTAGACAGGTCTTCCCACTTGGATCCTTACTTACTTACTTACTTACTCCCTGGAGCAGAGTCCTTCTGGAGAAGCTAAATGTTATTCATTTAGTCAAGAAATTCTCCGCATTTTATGGAACCCGAAGGTTCATTACCGCATTCACAGGTGCCCGCCACCTGTCCTTATCATGAGGCATCTCGATTCAGTCCATATCCCACATCCTACTGCCTGAAGATCCATCTTAATATTATCCTCCCATCTATGCCTGGGTCTTCCAAGCGGTCTGTTTCCCCAAGGTTTCCCCACCAAAACCCTGTATACGCCTCACTTCTCCCCCATACGTTCTACATGCCCCACCCTCTAATTCTTCTCGATTTTATCACCCGAACAATACTGGGTGAGGAGTACAGATCATTAAGCTCCTCATTATGTAATTTTCTCCACTCCCTTTTTACCTCGTCCCTCTTAGGCCCAAATATTTTCCTCAACACCATATTCGCAAACACCCACAGCCTACGTTCCTCCCTCAATGTGAGCGACCAAGTTTCACACCCATAAAAAAACAACAGGCACAATTATTCACATATGGATAAACGGCCGATTTAACGGACTAAAATACGAGTATTACATGCGTATCTAAAGAGTAATTTAGCGTACTTGTGTAAAATAAACTGCAGTTACTCTACTGCACAACGCGAACAATGCACATCAGGTTTTTTGTGCGGAAACTCGGAGAAGGGAGACAGCTTGGGAGAACCAGGCTTAGGAGGCGCTGTCGTGTTAAAACAAACATGGAGGAAATGGGATGAGAGGGTCTGGATTGAATGTGGGTCAGGACAGGGACCAGAAGCGAGTTGCTGTGAATGAAATTCCTTCGTCCATAAGAATGTGACATTTTGATTAAATAAAAAACAATTGTTTCTTAACGTGAGCTCCGCTCCATGAAGTTATGTAATCGTCCGATTGTTGCAAAACTTCCAGTACCAAATTTCATATAAGTCGGCTCAAATGTTTTCGATATATTACACGCGGACAGACAAATGTTTGAGCTAATCGACAGGCACATGTTTGCAATCTTTCGTTGCCAAAGATAGAAAAGTACAGTGTGGAATTTCCTCCCTCGCCATTTTCAAAACTTTTTTTAATGAGAAGTCCCTTTCATTTTGGAATACCCTGGCGCACCTCTAGACCTACTATAATAAAATGCGTATATTATATCTTAAATATGATGGAAATCAACGGAAAACTGAAGAGTAGAGTAAGTAAAGCTATCCCATTACAGGCCTGGACAAGCCCTTTGGATTCCAAGAGGATGAGGCTCCCAGAATTTCTCGGCAGTCGGCACATGAAGGTGGTAAAGTTGTCAGCCCTACGAACCGGCCGACTCTACCCCCTACCCCACGAGATATCCCTGGCACTCATTTTTGTTAAAGGCTGTGTCGACCCCAGGGCCATACTGCGACCGGAAGGATTAAACCAAAGACCCCATTGGGAATCGAGCCCGCGACCATCCGGCTTGCGTCTCTGTGCCTCAACGAACTGTGCCACCTCGTGTCAATGAACTGAAGAGTACAACAGGCTGGTCGAAGTGAATTTGTTTGTCTGAAGTTTCTTCTGATTTATCAGTTTTGCGAACCGTCGTATCAACGAGTTCTCTTCTATCTGCGAGACCTGCGATTTCCTGTTTCTCGTAAAGACACGGGCTATTTATTCAGCTTACTTGGTTAAGTATTCTGTGTAACTAAACTCGTGAAGTGTTGTCGCGGATCTAATGCCTACATTCGCGAGGCCCACATCAGTGACTAAAAAGCAACCAAACACACACACAAATACGTTTCTGAACTCAAGTGTATATTCAAGCGGTCTAATGCACAAGAAATAAAATGTGAGTTTCCTAAGAACTGCGTTCCAGGAAATAAGTCTGCGGAGCGGAACATTGCCTGCGGGCCGTGATTAGACGCGCTGTGTTATACAACATCCTCCGTCTGCATCATACACGGCCACTTTGATTGGCATACCGTATTGTACGGACTGCAACCCTGTTTAGGCTTCTAGTGGTTTTCTTCAGTTATTTCTAGAGAATATATCGAAACCTGCTTCCCTTGTCATTGTCACATTAGTCACGTTCATTCACTTGCATTCGTCCACAGTTCTTTCCTTTCGTTCTCGCGTGGTCGCATGAGACCTTGTTCCCGAGGACCTGTTACCTGTAATTGGCCCATCGTCCATTCTTCGAATACTGCATGAGTGAATATGGGGCATTTTGTGAAATAATAACTAGGAAATGTCGCAATGCTAGGAGAAAACTTGTACCAGTGTCACATTTTTAACCATAAATTCCACATGAACTGCCCTGGAAATTAGACGCAAGGGCCCTCAGTCAGAAGATTGCTACTAACTACCTGAGCTATGGCACGATCATAGACTTTTTTTTTTAGCAAAACTGTGTTTTTTGTGAAGAATATACAGGACAATTTTGTGACAAATTTCTGCAGGTGGACTATTTGATTGGTTGAATTCAACGTGATAAAAAATCTCAGTTGTGGCGTTCTTTTGAATCTACTATTTATTTCGTATGGTATGTTCCTTACTCCGTTAGCACAAAACGGAATTATACGTTTAAGAATAAATTTCTTAAGATCCTAAAAGAATAAAATAAGTACGCAAACAATTTAAGAGTGACTCACACAGGTCACTTACCTTCACGATTTAGAGAACAAAAAGAGGGCAAATGTGAGAGGGAAATTGCCCCCCCCCCCCCTCCCATGGCTCGACGGCCCGTAGCGGGCCAGGGCCACCTCACTGTCGCGGCTTCACGATCACACTCAGACACAGCACACTCGTGACAGGGTAACAGGGTTTTGTTAAAATGCTAAAATGTAGGTTACGATGGGTTGTGTATTTAGCTAGGAAGGATATTAACAGCGAGAAACCTTTTCATTGATACAGGTCACCTAGTTCTCTTAGGAAATAAAAATGTATGTTATGGAGGGCTGAATAAGACCCTAGGAAACTGCGTAACAACGAACTGTGCGATTTATAAATTAAAAAAAAGGCCGTGTTATTAGAGAAAAATGCATTCGTGTTATTAGAATGAAATGCATGAGGTTGCGATGGGCTGGGTATGTAGTCTGGTTGAATGTTACATCACAAGGAACTGTTATTTATGCAAGACACGCAGTCACATCAGGCAGGGCTTTAGGACGGGCTGGGTATGTAGCTAGTATAGATAAACTGCACGACGAACTGCACGATTTATACAGTTCGCATAGTCTTGTTAGGATAGTGGGAACCAGGAGACTACAGTGGACCGGACAGGTCACGTGATTCACGTGTCGGAGACAAGAACTCGTAGAGAATGTTTTGTTACAGCAAAGAGACAGCTTGGAAAACTCGGAATGCGACGGGAAGATAACGTTGTGGTAAACATTAGGGAGACAGTTATGACGACTGGAGTTTAATGGCACTAATTCAAAATTGTTTAACTTAGTGTTAGGCCTTACAGTGCTACCATACAGGTAGTTACTGTGGCTGGTTAACTGGACAAAAAGGGACATGAATGGTAAAGGGTTAGAAAGACAGCATCAGCGTTCGGATAATACGATTATCTACAATCCCAATCTTCTTCATCTTCTTCGAATGTTAATACTGTCTTACATAACTGCATTTCATGCCTCTTCTGTTTTAGAGAGGTCTGATATTCAAACCCCAATTTTAATTATTCCGAATGCTCATGAACAAGCTCAGAAATATGCCTAAAAATTATTCCTAATCATCAATTCTCTACTCACAACCACGAAATAATTTCCAAAAAGTCGAACACCTGTGGGTGCCGGTAACATTTATCAGGGCTTTCCTCCAGCCCTACAGAAAACATACTACTTCAAGGCGGCTTCCTACTCAATCCTTCCCGTTTTATTTAGTCATAAGGATTCGATCACTTTACACCAGTGATGTGCAACATTTTGTAACAGCGGGCCATTGAGACAAGAGTGATGTGGTGAAGTGCCATAAAGGACTTTAAAACACAGTATTAATGTACTGAAACATCGAATTGTATGAATTTGATTCATATTTGTATTTATATCAGATCTCTCAACCCGCAATATCGGAAGGAAGAATGTTTAAAGAAAATTTCTCAATTTTTTTAAAAGACTCTTACACACAATCTGCAGGGGAGCCTCTCTTCATTCTTGAAAGACAATCATATGAACCACATAAATAAAATCTGTGAACAAGATGCAGGGTTTCTTAATGTTACGGCGGATAGGATATACAAATTAAACACTGCGTTTAAGGGAGTTAATTCTAATAAATCTTGTTTTTTTGACATAATGTGACCAAGTGAATGCTCGTCTGAATCGAGAGCAATGGTAAGCTTACCACAGGGTCGGCTTAAGGATATCGCAATCTATTCGCTCGAGTTGCACTCTTAGTTAGTTCAAGGCTAATCAAGGGCATTGGTAAGCTTATCACAGGATCGGTTCAAGGCTATCGATTACATGCGTTTTATCCGCATTGTCAGTTCAGGGATACCTGAAAACAAATGATTTTGCATCGGGCCTAGAAATGTCTTAAACCGCCCTCGACTATACACATTCAACTGAAAAGACAGACAGACATACAAATTCTAGCTACAATTGTACCTCTTAAACGTTTCTTTCTGTCGATCACAATGGTAGAGTCAGAAAATTGTACGGTCCTGGACCACTCGCGTGTTCGAATCACACTTTTTGTATGGATATGCTTACGGATGTAGGAGAAGGCCAACTTCGTCAAATGAATCCCATAAAAAAATACGTATGTTCAGTATTTCGTAATAAGTGTTAGGAGTCCAAATATTAATTCCTATTTATGACAAACTGCGGGTCCCAGTGGTTACGCGGTCTAAGGCATAGGTCTGCAGCCGCCCGCCTGTTGAAACAGTGGTTTCGAATCCCGCCGGAAGCATGGATGTCTGTTGTGAGTGTTGTGTGTTGTCAGGTAGAGGTCTCTGTGACGAGCTAAACGCTCGTCCAGAGGAGTCCTACTGGCTGCTGTGCGACGTTGTGGATGATCTAGAAACCTCGTGAATGAGGAGGCCCTGGCCAACTGGGGCTGTTGCGCCAAATAAAAAAAAATTATGACAAATTATAAGTTAAAAATGTTCTGTTTTTAGGCTCTCTCAGCGGTGCATTTAAAGTCTCCTTTATTCTGGTATGGGACGTTGTGTCACTGGGTTGCCGGTGCTCACCAATCACTCGGGGACGCGGAGTCATATTCCAGAAGAATGGTGACCTAAAAGTGTTATTTCTCTATTTATGACATATAATTTATTTAAAGAGGCTTTCAGTAACAAACACCATGTAAAGTACAATGACACGATTGGTGTATAATGAAACTGGAAAATAGTTGTGATGGAAGCGATGGCGATTAATTTTAGGAATCGTTCCGGAATTTTCTGAAGGGACTGGGAAAAAACAGAAAATTCTCAATGAAAACCGATCTTCAGGACAAGTTGAGAGCGGAACCTTCAGAATAGAAGGCAGAGCAAGGTGTTCAGTTAAAAAAAAAAGTTACCCCCTTTCCATGGCATAAAGGCATACAGGGGGAGCAGAGGTACAGCTCCGCTCATTCTCAACATGTACTTCACGCGCCGACCGCTTTATCCCAGGGAGATAAACCCGGTACCTATTGAACAGGAGGGTGGGTGGGCCCCAGAACCGGTCTGGACGCCTCTGAGAAGAAATAAATCTCTTGCCCCTACCAGGATTCGAACCCTTGTAGTGTAGTCACTATACTGACTTCGCTACCTGGCTCATGCGTTCAGTAAAATAAAATAAAATAATAAAGTTTCTTTCAACGGTTCTGTGTTACTAAAAACGAGGAAAACTACCTCTTGTTATTTCAGAAAAACCTTGAATGGCATCCGGCTATTTAAACCACGGGTAGTATAGAATGCGTTCCTCGTATCGCGGCAGCGGAATAAGCCGGCAGGCAATACGTGGCACGCCCACTACGTGATAGAGGCCGGTGGAGGGGAGGGGGGGGGGCAGGCAGCTTATCTCCTTCCGCAAGCCGCTGTTCGCTTCTAAGCAAGACAGCTACAGCTGTACACTGTACCCGTGTCACCAGCTCACGCCAGAACTTTGCCATGTGGTGCACACAATATCTGCCGTACGATGATGTAACTTAACTACACTTGCAGTGCATCTTGTTACAGAGAATTATGACGGAAGTAAACCTCTGTAGGCCACATTATAACTAAATGCTTTACTAACATGCTGATTTAGTTTCTGCCTCGCAGAGATCACAGCCCGTCTCCATCATAAAGACCGATAGGTTAATGCTGCATAGGGAAAGGATCGGTGTTCATTTATTTCCAGAACAATACGAAACGCAGGAATACACAGTGGGAAAAACTCAGGAATTCCTGCATGCTGACTAGTGGTACATACAATTACAATGGGCCTTCCACGAGTTAAGCCAACTTAAAACTACCCACAGTCTACTCTGTCCGCCAGCACAATTTCTTGCCACTCTATGTTACAAGTTGTTATTCAATTGGCTCCTGCAACCAAACACTACCCAGGTCCCATACCAGTATGTCAGTTTATCCACTGATATACAAGATCTGAATAACTAGGTTTGTTGGGTTAATGTTTTTGAATGTTCTGTTGAAAGTATGGGCCAAACTTCCACGCTGGAAAAGGAGACAGTATACTGTTACAAAACGTTAGTAACAACACATGGGAGTATATGGTGTTATGATCCACAGTAAAGTTTTTCTTACACAAGACATGAAGGCACATTGGCGAAGTGGAGGTATAAGTCCATTGAGTCTTAATCTCAAAACTAAATGGAGGTTAGTGGTCAGCCTCACGCACCGGCCACCTTACCCGCGTGGACGGAGGCCGCGGTTCCTACTGAAAAAAGGTTGGGTGGACCCCCGGAGCCGCTCTCAGCGTTTCTGGGAAAAAGAATAATCTCTTGTCCCTAACGGGATCCGAATTCCGGACCGTCCAGCCCGTAGACTGGTCACTATAATGACTACGCTAATCAGACTTTGTTATAACCCACAAGACCACAACAATAATCAACATGTACCTTGAATGTGTTCCCTGGCCCATAAGTAACCAAGCACGATACTGCTAGGTGTCATAATTGAGAATCAACCTGTACCCTGAAGCTGGCGGAAGCAAATTTGATATGTTGGTACCCACCTACCAGGTCGCACAAACTCACAGTGGCTCTTCGTGAAATCGGCGACACAGTTTAATGGGGTCACTCTTTAGAACGTAAACTTCAACCACTTTTCGAGAGGCACAACGGTTCCTTTCACCAAGCAGTTTCACTCCACATAAATTCAAGGGTCGCTATCATTTAAAAGATTTTATTAATGACCTAACTTGTAAGCCCCATGAATCTGTTAATGGCCTTTTACACGGTTAATACATACCGACAGTAAGATGGATCCTGCAAGGACAATGCCGACGATAATTACGCGATAAGATACTGATTTGGAGGTTTTCAATATATTTCCGGTATTGCCAATAAACAAATGCTGGGCGTATACAAGTATTACCGTCAATCAAGAGCATGGCTTACGGTAAAATACACTTTCCCAAATTTGGTAAAATCTGTCACCGAGAGGTTCCTCACCTACTTCCAACCACCTACCATCATCACCACATATTTCCCCAACACCTGTTTTAACGTTGCTTCCCCATCTAGTTCTTGGTCTTACTTGTGGATGTTTCCCTATAGGTTTCCCCACCCACTGATGGTCAAGCATTGCCCCATTCAATCTGCAGCTATAGGAGTGCCTATAGCTTAGTAAAACTGAGTTACCTGTATAAATAAGAATATCCAGAGTTACCCAGTATTCCAAATTGCTTGATGTAGCCTAGACTAAAACAGGAAGTTTTGAGGTCGCAAGATAACTGTTATCAGAAGTACAATTTAGGTCCTGCACATTATTTTTGCTCCACCCAGGACATACTGCAATACCAGCTAGTGCCTGATACTGTATGTCTGCTCTACTTTAGTGTTTGTTGTCTAATCGTTGAACGGGGAATACCATTGATAATCACATGGCTATGACTCTTATGCTGATAATTAAAAACACACACACACACACACACACACACACGCACGGAGGGAAAGTCAAGACAACATTCAACTGTGTTTCTCAAATGTGAATAGTTTACAGACATTACAATTGCACTTACCGGTTCCAGGTCGGAATCCCATAACTCTTTTAAGTCGCTTGTTCCAATGTCGTAAAATGACTTGTCCACTGAAAATGTCTCCATTTTAAATTTCAGAACACAACACACTCGTTGAAGCTAATCGACGATACGTATAATGTTTCTTTCTCCCCGTATTTCAGCATAAAATTATCTCTCTGCTCGGTTCCTGTGTCACTTTAGGTTGACGACGTCTGTCAGTGTACTCCTCTAAAAATTACACTTAAGCACGTCTTTAAGACAATCGATTAGAAAAGCACAGATTTGTTGCCGAAAGAACTGTATCATTCACTTGCACATTCGCGACACACTCTTCTAATATTGTCTACAGAATTAATAAAATTTATATACAAATCGCGGTTTGGTATTTGCTTGCATCACAGAAGTTACAATCACCGTTCGCAAAAAGGAAAGAAATGTTAATATAATGGCCGAGGTATTAACATGCCTTAGTAAAGACTTTCGCGGCTGAGGGGAAGTTGTTCGTTTCCTTTTCCGGTACGAGAAAAGATACTTTGAGGGGCGTTGATGATTGGGGGAGGGGAAGAGACAGAAGTGGAGTTTATGAAAGGAAGCCGTATTAATATTCCAGCAATAATTCGTACACTGTAAACATAAAGCGTGCTTGTATTTCAAAGACACTTAGAACACTCTGCACACTGAATATACACCATGCGAGAATGTAGCGAGAAATTTACTCAGCGCAGATACAGTCACACTGACAAGCCTTGCACTGGACACCTGTTGACTGACGTACGGTGCGCTCAGGCTTTGTGGGAAAGTCAATGATGAGGGGGGGGGGGGGACCACCCGGAAATGCACCAACCCGTAAAACCTACCCCCCTCCCCCAACCAGAAAAAACCAACCACAGGTATTC
>Ga0136643_10002798_pt1 | contig 22982 bp, 6 predicted proteins | sample TergutLab28metaG_FD_96883 | JGI IMG/M metagenome (GOLD analysis project Ga0136643, IMG submission 96883) | Labiotermes labralis P1 segment gut microbial communities from Petit-Saut dam, French Guiana - Lab288 P1 (version 3) (version 3) | ecosystem: Host-associated > Arthropoda: Insects >... | reverse complement strand
TACCACAAGCTGTAAAAAACACAGTCTAGTGTTCCTGAGGATGGGCGAAATTATCGCCCGAAACATGTTGAGCTGATTGTAATTATCAATAAAATTCGTTATTGTTGCATCTAGTTGGCTGCTGATCTTACTGTATTATGTCAATTCACTTGCATTACAATTTTCGCTTTCACTGTTTATTGCATCTATTGATATTTTACTTACAGTATGGACATACAGGGTTATCGTTGTCATTACTTGTCCTCTCAATAAATTCTTCGCTGATACACTTTGTCTTTCAGTTTATTTATATTCTATATTTATATTGACGTACTACACTTCGTGTATGAGTATAAAGCTGTGGAAATAAATACACGTACCGTCCATTTAAAGTTGCTACGTTTAAACTTGTGTCTCGTGGGAACTGAGAAGTTATGCTTGTGTGCTGGTTGCATGTTGACCGAGTCTATTCAGCATGCAGTGGCTGATAATGGCTCAATGAAGCCGAAAAGCTTTTGTCGTGAGATACGACAATGGAGGAGGAAAAGCTTAACTAGGTATATTACATGTCTATAGATTCTAAGTGACATGAAACCACACGGAATGTTGAAATAAAAAAAAAACCAGTTAGGATGAGTTTTTATTTTTGTTTTTTGTAAGGACTTTTTTATTTAACCAAATAAGAGATTCAGCCACCGTCTGCTACTGCAGCGTCAAGGAATAAAACGCCCTGTGCTGCCGTCCAGTGACACGCAGTGGTACAGACAATGCGGGTTGTGTTTCGGTCCAGTCACCTAAGACACAGACAATGCCCGTCGTGCTTCAGTTCAGGCAGCGGCACAATGAATACAGCCAGAGAAAAATCACTTTATAATACTGTCGCGTCATTAGCACAATGAACACAGCTGACCACATACAACGCGCTGTGTCGCCGTCCAGTCTAAAACAAAGTGAACTCGGTCACATACGCAAGGAGTTCTGCTACTTTCCAGCCAGTGGAAAAACGAACACAATGGCATATTTAGCATTTTAAACATCTGGTTACCTACGTAAATACCGCCAACAAATTTAACACGGTCGTCACGTTGTTGAGAAACCTCCAAAACATGACCGATTAAACCCACGAAGCAGCAGCATTCTTCAGACGCCAACAACCACACGGATAGTCAAAAACACTCCCACCATTTTATGAAGCGGGAAGTTGGATACACATTCACAAAAGTAAGCCTCTAGTAAATAAACTTGGCCAAATAAATCAGGTCCTTACTACCACATCCTGTTTCCAGAAGATCAACTTTAATATTCCATACTCGCACAGTCTGTTGGTGACGCTAACACCGAACGCAGTAAAATCCCGTCAGTTCTGATTACGGTCTTCTCGATAGCGACGACGTGTAGGATAGATCGTTACCAAAGATCGGGAGGAGCTTGCTCTTCCACCTTTGTCTATATTCGGCCGCTAAAGCCTGGGGCGGCAGATTCTACCGAAACGTTCCTACAGTCGTACAATTGCAATGTCTCTAACACTTGTTGAACCGACAAGTGTTATTATCAGTTTTGTCTTTCAGCCATTCCTTTCGTTTTGCCCCAGTTTTTTTGTCCAGTGCATCACTTAGATTAAAGGGTTTCTTCGATAAAACGTGGAACCAAGCAAGTTGTTACTTTTAGAGAAGTAAAGCCTTTCGTTTCAAGGGTTAAAAAGCCCTTTGTTATGTGTCAAGGAGAAAAGATTGATTTTTATAAATTAGTTCTTAGAAAAATCTTGGATTTTAAAAAGTGCGAAAACACAAAGTGACATATCTTTAAACATACTGTCATAACAGAGAATAAAAGAACTTATTCCTAAATAAGTAAGAATAATTAATGCCTTAGATTCTCATGGCGGTGAAAACTGATTTTATCTAGAACGAGGAAGAACTGCCACAAAATATGCAGTAATATATTACCATTACCAACAAAATATGACCATAAAAGTACATTAACTGTCGCCAGCATACAGTGCACTGTGTAGAGTGACGTCAGGTTTCCGCCGCGAAGTGGATGAGAACTGCGTCATAATAACCCACAAGAACGCCGTTCTCATGCACTGTGTAGTTACTAGGTTACGGGGTGCGTAAACGAAAACTCGTGGTTCGATTCCCGGAAAGTAAAAAAATTTACCTCTTCTCCAAAGCATCCAGACAGGTTCTGGGACCCATCCAGCGTCCTATTCAACACATGTTAGGGACACTTTCTTTGTGGGGTAAGGCAGCGGTGGCATGAAGCTGACCACACCCACCTAGTGTCGAGATAAAAAATGAATGCTGTATCTCCACTAAGCAACATGCCTTCGTGACGTACACAAAGATAAATCGTCCTCTGGCGTTACAACACAGCCATTCGTAATTAGTTCAAACGTTTGGTCATTTGTCTTTCGTCTTAAAGGAAACCGAATGGAAGATACAAGCAACACACGATCTTTTGAATTCATGCCTTAGTTTGTATTACTGTGGTAGGCCCAAGATAGAAAGAATTATCTTTACGTAACACAGATAATTCTGTAAAGCTGTCTTTACAGAATTATCTTTACTTAACATAGCAACATTGCATATTTTATACAGCTGCCTATTCTATAAAACTGTCTTATCAAAATTATATTTACTTCACACAGGAACACTGCATATTCTATAAAATCATCTTCCTAGAATTTTTTCGAGTTCACTACAGATATAATTAAACGATACCATGAAAAGAAAGTCATCTTCAAGAACTTGAATGTGTACGAATGTAACAATGGAAGGATTATCTGTGGAACCCGCGGACAGAGAGAAATGTTATCTTCCATTGAATTTTCAACTGACATTCCACTGTTGTACATAATTATAAAAAGGGACAATAGAACTGACAGCAGATATATTATTACTGCACACAATGCTACCCAACAATCTCTCGAAATGGAACACGTCACGCATGGAAGAGAAGAGAACTGCAGAGAAGACTGTGGGTGAAAATGCGTGGGAAGAAACTAGTTAGGAAATTTGGTCGTAGAAGACAGGATAACATTCAGATGGATCCTTTGAAAATAGGATGTGTGAGTGTCGAGTATTTTATTTGGTTCTGGACAAGTATCAGTAGCGAACTCTTCCCAACACGGCAATAAAGCTTCGGGTTACACAAAAGGCGGGCTGATCTAACCAAACTGAGCGACTAGCAGCCTCCCTACAGAATTCTGTCCATAAAACTGATTTCCTGCGATGGGCAATTTAGGAAGGATAGGGGTGTGGCCAGTCCAACTGATAACGCTTGTATGCCGGCAGCTTGTCTGACATGAAAAATCTAAAGCTTTCCCGGCGACTGAATTTCCTGATCATGAGGCGATGGTTCTGGAACTGTTGGCCCACTCGCCGTTCGACCACGTGACGCGGCTGTTAGCCAGAGAAACTGTAATTGTCGGACTTAATTGTACTGCATGAAGCCTATACGCCCACTTGCAGGCTGAACGGCAGCCCAGTCCGCGTCACATGGCTCAGGCCTGTCGTCTTGTTACGTTGGGTCATTCCACTCGAATGTAAATTACACTCTTTAACGAAGTTATATCGACTGTTTAGTATTATGTCCGCGTAACAGTGACGATGCCGCTGAGAGAACAGTTCACCTCAAGGCACTGTCCACCGTTTATCTGAAGAAAATGGGAAAAAAATCGCTGAACTACATAAATCGTCATTCGAACCCGGCACCCAGCTTCACAATAATCTTAGCACGTGACAGCGGCGTTAAATAACATGTAGAAAAAAAGAGTGATAAAATCAAAGGCAAATGAGATTGGTATGTTATGTAGAAGGGATAGGGGAAAAGTTTATGTAAATTTTTCGTTGTGGAAGACAACATGACGGTCTGACCAGCAGATGTCAGCGTTATTAGAGCGACACGCTGTATTTCCCCTGGAAAACGGTAAATAAATTTCAGGTGTCATACGTGTGTTTTATTTAATGACGCTGTTAATGGATCACAGGACGTGGGGCCGAATGATAGGATGGTTAGCGAACACTGGACTGGAAGGGATGTGGAAGGAAGCGGCATGGTCCAATTTGCATTAATATCCCAGAGTCTGACTGAAAGGATTTAGGAAAATCCCGAAAGGCCTTAGTCATTATAGTAGGTGTCCGGGCTAACATAGTCGATGTCCGAGGTAATACTTAAATTCAGAATACCCGAACACGAAGTAGGATTGCTGACCTCTTAAACTATTCTTTTCCGCGTTCATAGTTATTGAATAGACCCAGCGCTAAGCTATAGGGAGTAGTCAGTTGCTAAATCGATTACATGAAAACTGACCGTCCGTAAGCAAGACTTTCACAGTCTTCCTGCCACGAAAGGCAGCTGAACATACAGAAAACATTAGGAAAGTTTTCATCTGAAGAACAGCGCTGCCAAATATTGGAGACGAGACGTGCGTTGCGAAACGACAGCGGCTGGAAATGCGTGCAGCTACACGACACTCCACAAATACGGGCAAGTGCAATTAATACAGCAGTTCTTCTCACGATTTTCTTGTCGCTCTTCTTCAGGCAGTCCAAGGCAAAAGCTAGAATCAAGTCAAAGGTGCTTCTTCAGATAGCCTTTCCAACTCTCTTCTTCCGCATCTCTTCACAGGTTAGATCAAATTTTGCCTGTACCGGTCTCGAAGTCCTCTTTCCAGCCACTCTTTCACCTTCTTCTTACTTCTCTTCCGAGATGTCTCCTCCAGACGCAACATCGACATGGATTTATTATGCCAGTGTAACATCTGGCATCAGGAAACCGCTGTCCAGGATACAAAACCCTTTCAACTTTCTTCCTATTTTCACGCGGTTGCGAGGATACTACATAACGCGATCGATGTCCACCGGCTGTTTCACTCGCAGGTGACAAATGAATGAATAGAGTGATTACCGTACAAAATAGAAAATATGTTACGTTACATGAAAGAAAAATATGTCTAAGGTAAATTTTCCGTTGCCCTAGGCATGCCGTGAAGGCATAAATTCGAGTAGAGGTATAGCCCCACTCCATCACGGTACTAGGCATGCACAGCCGTGGTTAGTTCAGCCCCGGTCGCTTTACCTCCAAGAAAAGATCCCCGAAGTCCACACGGTAAGAAACTGGGTGTACCCCTAAGAACATCTGGACGTTCTGGAGTACAAAGTATGTTACCACTGCCGGAGATCGAAACCCATACAGCCGAGACATTATACCGAGTGCGGTATATCGGCTCTACAAGCGAAGAAAAACATGACATTTTCGGAGGCATATGGCGCTCAGAATTAACTGATTACCCTTAGTAATTAACCAACTTGATGCACCAAAATCTTGTTTTATAGCGATTTTATTAAACGCCTCTACATGTTTCGAGCACTGTGTGCTCATCATCAGGAGGTCAAAATTGTATATACAGCATCTGGTATCATTACGCCTGTAGGTGGCCGTCCGTTGCACCGGACGGCCACCTACAGATTATACTGACATGCACGGTCAGCAAAATATCAAAATTAACTGATTACGTTAACTGCTTGACTGGGCAAGCAGTTACTGTTAATTTACGGAAATCTAATTAACCTAACTACTCAATGATTTACTAGACTTGGTATCAAACTGCGTAACTGAACATTTAATTAAACCGGCACTTGACTAACTTATTAAGTTGCCAAGAAACAGCAGTTTATTTGTTGAAGTCTGCAGCAATTCGTATATCGGCGAACTGTAATATCGTGACAAGCGCAGATACACCTCCGTAGGCTATCCCAACATAGAGGGCGGCGGTCCTTCCCCCCAGCCAATACACCAATCGGATACACGAAACAGTCTTTCTTGTAAGATTGTTTTTTTGCACTTGATAAAGGGAAGATCATTTTCTAAAGCATCGCACACCTGCCGTCTTTTGTTTCAGAGACAGAAGGTTGCTTTCCTAGGCTGAAAAGTTTCTGCTCCTATTCAAAGCAGATCGCTCCGTTTCTCTTTTAGCGCTCCGCTGTCACAGAAGATGAGGTGTGATTGTACCATCAGACATTTCCCCCTCCCACACCCATCCACAGATTCAAACCTTCTGGCGTCTCTGTTTTATCTTTAGACGTGATATATAGTAACGTTTTCCAATCTTGCGCTCTGTGTTTGTAAGTTTAAAGCAATCGTCCTGCTTCTGTTTATATTAATTAAACTGCTCATTTCTTATGACAAACTTCTGAATGTTTATTCCTGTTAATCAGTGCCCTTATTTACCGTAATAGCACCTCATATTAAACTTCCGATAATTCACAAACCAAATAACGAAACAGTTGTGTACATAAATCAGTTTTGCACTACTGAACCTTATATAGTTGCTTAGCAACCATACAGGGGAAAAAAGAAGAACAATGAATAGAAGGGCCTTGAATACCTATAGGATGTGATACTTGTCTGTTGAAATCTGACTTTTGGCACTCTTAGAAGCAGAACAAAAAAGCTTATGGAAACAGGCCTTCGTACGTCAGTATTTGTATTTGATTTCTTATAGGAGGATTCCAGAGTGGAAGGCAAACACACAATTCTACCGATAACGAAATTAAAAAACAATGAATTTATAATACAAAATTTAAAAAAAACCAAAGTTTGGAGGCCGAGAATAATTTAAATTGCAGTATCTTTTTTAATTCAGCCTGCCCTTTTGCGGATCGCAGTTACGTTTCCACCGTCTAGTCTGGCGCTGCGCATAAACTGCCTGTAGAAGTGTTCTCATCTTATTTGACGACACTCTCTGGACTGCATATGTTGTATAATGACGAATAACGGGTCTTTGGAAAGTACTGCCTCATGGACGAAGAGATGTGCAACAGGACAACCAGCCTCCGCGTAGAAGTGAACCCAACTGATCACAAACTGCACAGCTAGCAATCAGGGTGTGTTCGCGCACTTTCATCTAATTGTCAAGAAAAACCTAACACATTTGGACACAGCGTACTGAATGTAAGTTGTTTGTTTAAGTCTTCTTTAGAACTTCTCTTCGAACAGTTTTCGGTCCCACAAATGGACCTATACAGCAAGTCACACGGGAAATGGGCGCGGAAACCCAAGTAGCTCTTCACATTACGTGTCTATTAGTGTTACCTTCAACCAAACTTGGATTGTGTCGGAGAGTACGACATGTCACGAAAGTGCACTACAAGTATTCAAGCTAAAGCAACAGCCGTATTTGGCTAATTTTTGTTGCGAAAGCATAAGAATGAAGCAGCAGCGCTAACAACGACCTTCTTCTGGGGGCAGGAAGGAAGGGGGGGGGGTGTTCTATATCAACAAAATTTATTTTCCGCGCGATACAGTCACATTACGACTGCTGGCCTCTTTATCGTTACAATGCCATAAACGGCAGATTTACGACCTAATATTCTCCTACTTGCCGGGGATCTCTATCTTATGTTGCGAACAGAAACGTACAGGCGCAATGCAGTCAGGTGTCTGATCTAAAGCCTAACACGGTAACCCGTCCTTCACCAAGGTGTACAGAGGACATGAAGGTACAAACATACGCTCTGTACAGACTCATTGTTGGATGAACTAAGTTTGCAGCCGCGAGATAGGCCAACTTATCTCTCATTAGAATTTAAATATTCTTGTAAATGAAGGAAAGGTCGGACTCCAAATCATGACTGAACGAGGCAGCAAAAAGAAAAATTCTGGCACCAACTTAATTCGTAGGCAGTAACTTTACAGGATTTTAAGAAAACTTAATGCCATATAATGTCTGCTTTTGCAGTATGAACACCATATGTGTGCGTGCTTGCGCACATGTGTGTGTGTGTGTGTGTATGTAGGTAAGTATCACCAAAACATGCATACTGTATACCAGGTCTTCTATCTAAACACGAGGCACTGGGCAGCGTTCAAGTAGGAATATTACACCGTCGCGAAGTACGTCCCCCGGTTTTACTGAAATGTGGTACATTCTAAGGTGTTTTGTGTTTCAGAAAGTAACTTCCGACCTTGCAATGGAGAACGTCTATACAGCCCGGGTTCACGGCTTCCCGAACCTGACGGCACGGGGTCTGCTAACCGTAGAGATTTCGGGGCATCATATGACGCAGGAGGGTGTGCTGTCCCTCGTAGTGGTGTTGGGCAGCAGCGTATCGCTTGTGGGCCTCGTGTTCGCTTTCATCACGTACAGGTAGCATGCATATGGACCTAGCAGCTTCTAAAGGGGGGAGAATTACTTCTAATTACGCATTTATACAAGTTTCTGTTGGTCCTACATAACGCATCTCTTGTTTGTTTACAATCTGCGCCATGTATATGACTTACGTTTATTTCCTACATATGTAAATACATGTTCTATTATAGGAAAAAGGCTAATTTGGAATGGGTGGGTAATGAGAAACACGCTTGTGTGAAGTAAAGTCTGTTCTGCCTTCAGCCGGAAATCACATTGAATTCATCTCCCTAGTTCTGCCAGTTGTGTGATGTCTGTTGTGTCTGATGTTATACGGATAAGAACATTTGCAATATTATCAAGTTTCTCCAGGTAGGTGACGATAATTTTACGCCATTTATGTTACAAAGCTGTCAGGTACTGAAGTAGCATCCAGGTACAAGGTACAACACAGCCTACGGCATCAAGAATAATATTGTTATATAGGGTACATATACCTTGAGGAATCTCCCACACTTCTGGGAGAAATTTCCATAAGTTATTTTACACCAGTATATCCAAACACGTCTAAGTGAAAAGTTTAATGCTTGTGGAGATGATTAAGTGATAAGATTTAAAGAATGATAATTATTATACATTTATTGATTGCCGAACACATACTAAAACGAGAAAGGAGTTGCAGTTTCTATAATTTTGACACCCGTACTGAACAACGTATTAACATTGCAGTGACATACAGACATTCATCAAGGCAGAAAAACTCGTACTAATTTCGTCACAGTCGTCCTTAGGGTTCCAAGTGCTTTGTTCATCTGCCAATGGCTTGGTTTGGCTTGGCTTGACTATCGGCTCAAGAGCGAAACTTAGCAGCGTACGGTAACGCATCATGTTAAAGGGGTAGAGTAGGTAGAACCACAAGAAGACGTATTTCTTGCAGAAGGAAAAAAACTTACAAAGAATAATTTCAAGAAAAGGAGAACTGGGGAAATTCTGACCAAGATAAGGAAAACGACTCTTCTAAGACATGCAAGGCATATGAACATCTAACGAAACACAGCAATTGCATGACATGCTATGCCTGTGAAAAACGACTGCATGAGCACTGCACAGTTTTCTCCAAAATCTTTCCTGGTTGTTTACATTATAAACGTTCGAAAAATCTTGAAAAGTATGATATAATTAGATGGAAGTAAGCAGCAGTCTCACTGTGATATAGAAAGCTGATTGCTGTATTTCATTGTAGTGTTATTAATTACAGCTACATTACTATTCCCTTCATTACATACGGGGCATCCGTCACCATACACCTACCAAAGAACCCCTTTTCTGTATATTCACATTTTTATTACCGTAATGCCCTTACGTTTTCGGAAAAAGAAACTGTTTTATAGCAGTAACCATTCCATAACTTTTCACACTAAAGACATCACTCCTTTTGCTCTTTATTCGCGTATTTTAAAAAAGTCTGTAGAACAGAAGATGGGGTGACACTAACCATTTTTATCCCAGTTATTTTGCTTTAATGGGGAAGAGGAGAATGCATACTGTGTTTGGTGGAGAACCTGAGGGAAAGAGACCACTTTGAAGACCCAGGCGTAGATGGGAGAATAATATTTAGATGGATCTTCGGGAAGTGGGATGTGGGGGCATTGACTGGATCGATCTGGCTCAGGATAGGGACAGGTGGAGAGGTCTTGTGAATGCGGTAATGAATCGTCGGGTTCCATAAAATGCGAGGAATTTCTTGATTAGCTGAGAATCTGTTCGCTTCTCAAGAAAAACTCTGCACCATGGGGTAAGTATTGTACTCTAAATGAGGGAACGACTATTGAATGACGGTCAGGAAGCAATATTAAAGTTGTCATGTCCAATCTAAGGTCATATCCCTGAATCTTCCCGGACGGAGTGGGGAATACTACAAACACAGTTAAGCCGGTCTGCAGTCCGAGATGCTTACACGAGATCTCAAGAATACGAGTTTGCAGTAATATGCACTTGTTGTGAGACACCGTGTACTACGCTAAATGCAAATCCTGCCAAATTATTTACGAGACGTGAGCAACAGAACCCTCAGAAATTAAATGCGCGGCCAGGCTTGGAAGTTGTTGCATTGCTGTCGATACTCAATAATGGAACCCAGCAATGGCTCGATAAAATGTGCCCTTAATGGCAGAATTCTCAACTGAAATACAACGGAACTTCTCCAACTGAAAGAGTCACAGTTTGACCTCTTGAAGCAAATCCTTCATTCTCTTAGCAAGGCAACAAAACCGCTTTCATAATTACACCATCCTGTGCCACATAACCGTCACAATTTGTACCCTACACGCCCTAAGAAAGTAAAAGCCATGTTTAATTTCTTATATATAGCTTCAAATATTCGCAAAGTTGCCTGATTTCTCAATCAAAATTTACATTTGTGATGTGTCTCCGTAGCGGACACAAGAACTACGAGTTGCAGCGATCAGTAACGTACTGGCTACAATCCGCAGGTTACATACAGATTTCACTTAACCGCCATATTGTTTTAAATTCCACTAAATATTAAATTAACTAAATGCTTTATCATTACACACAATTTCAGAACACCAATTGTGGCCTAAGCCACTCCGAAGCGGAGTTCGCACTGCCTCTATGCTGATATTATTCGCGGCAGAAAAATTGTGCAGTTGTGAGTGACACACTAGTGGCATCAAGTTGATGTAAATCAAAAGTGTCGTCAAGAGACGGAAACAATATCATAGACATTGTCTATTTGCCCTTCCATGCAGTGTGGTGACAACACGCAGCACCTTATTTACAATTTTCCCGATAGAGTGTGTTTATATATTCGTGAGATTTAAAAAAAAACAGACCATTTTCCTAAAGGATAACAACCGACTGGTCTTCCTAATGAAGAAGTGACGTGTTTTTCATGAAGCAGAAACTTTTCTTCCTACTTAAATTTCAGGCTTCAAAGATTTAGAAAAATAATGAAGGGACGCCCAAACGAAAGGCGCTAACGAGCAGCATGTTGCGTGTCGCTTGTGTAGAAAACTAGATTTTACTTAACGAATCAGTAATCCAGTTTTAGTAAAACCCCATTTATTTCGCAGTGGCAGCAGGAATTAAAGAGCGCAATTAGACTCCATTTGTTTCGTCGATGTCCGCCATTTTGAAAATCCACGTGGCAGAAACGCATCAAGTGGGACAGCCACACAATCAAGAGACAATTGACAGGCATAAAGACGGAATATTAGGGTCCACTGGCCTTTTATTTCGGTTTATGCGTCATGTTGGTATCTTCGCGATCTTTCAGGAACATTGTAGACTATACATTTAACGCACTTTCATAAAGGAAGGATGTATTATATAACATGTGACAAAAGAGGTTCACACAAAAGAAACGACTTTTGTCAAGAACATATACACCTAATTCTTACTTCTCTTTACACGTTCATGACTCCCTAGGGTAATTCATCAGTAAACATGAACGCTACCTTCGCTGGATACTAACTTACACAAAATTCACAAGCTGATGCTGAAAGTGTCAATGAGCGTAAGTACAAAGCAGTAGTTGTCTGAAATGCAGCTGAATTTGTCATCACAGAACACGTAGGTGTTGCCAGTTTGCTGTCAGCTAGTGATGCCCCTGGCAAACTGAATATCTGAAGGCAAAATCACAGCTGATGTGCAAAGCGTCGCCAAAGAAATGCTAACTTCAGGCTTAATGCACCGAGCGTACTGCTATCATGCAGTGAATATGGTTGTACCTGAATGAAATACTCCTCTCTCTTTTAGTGTAGTAATAACATAGCTAGTGCCATAAGTGCAATATTTCAACTAACGTAGACATTTAAAACCATATTTTCGTGTCTCTATGACCCAGTATTTTACAGATGTAGTATACATACACATGCAAGGCTAAGAGTTTACAAACAATGCCATATTTTATGTACTACACGTAGATTTCTTCTTCGTAAGCCAACTGTCGCTCAGCTAGTCAGTAAATTACACGTCATTTATACAGCCGAAATTCATTACCGTGTTCACAACAGCGCACCAGTGTTTCCTAACTCGAGACAGACAAATCCAACCCACACCAAACCCTATTATCTTGAGGTTTATTGTATATTATTACCATCTACACACTGTTTTTCCAAACTGCCTTGTTTACAGATTTTCATGTCGAATATTTTACGAACTTCTCCTCTGCCCCAATTCCTGTTACACACACTGATTACCTCTCATCCCGATTGCCTTGATCAACCTCATAATATTTTAGTAAAAACTGTGCAGTTCGCTGTTTCCCCGTCACTGATTTCTCTCCCTTATCTCCGCTCAACATCCTCAGTGTGTGTGTGTGTGCGGGGTGAGGTTTTTGCTGCGTCGAATAGGTGAAGCGACGTGAAGCCATTATAGAGAGGTATCAGCGCTTTGGTGGAAACTTCTGCATCGTAAGTGTACTGACGGTGTAACCTGAAAATGACAGCGCATTCCTACAAAACATCATAATAATAATAAAGTCCATCGTTCCTTCTAGGAACATAGGTTGTCTATGAGTCCTTTCTACTTCTGTCTATCGGCTGCTAGGAACCTTAGTTCATTCCAGCTTCTACCCGCTTCCTTGATTACCGATCTTCTCCAGCTGTTTCTCGGTCTTCCTCTCTTCCTGTTTCCCTGAGGATTCCAGAGTAGGCCTACAAAACATTAACACTACCAAACTACACGGTGTCATATACCGGAATACTGTAATCGTCTTCCTCGTTTTTGGTAATTGGCCAAGCTTCCCGCTTTATTTTATGAGAGTGCCCATACTCACTATTGTACTAGCTGAATCCAACATACTTCATGACTATTTTTATGCATACAAATAATAATTACTTATGCATTACAATAACAGAAACAGGGGCTATATTGCTTCAAGGTGGCGCCGAAACATCGACATTTTATTCTCATAACCCGCCAAAGGTTATGGTTCGGCTGATTTTACTGACAAGTTAATAGCAAGTTGTATTCAGCACTTTGAATCCTGAAAGGAAAACAACGAGAAAATACTCTTTTTTCAAGCGTTCACCGTACCCGAAAAAAAAACATTCATTTGTTTGAAGGTTTTCAGGCTTCGCCGCTTGACCTTCTGACAAAAGTAGTAATACGACGCATCCGAGTAGGGTGCATAGGTAGAATAATTGTGACAGGGGGAAATCGAAGTATTCAGCTGTCCTACTGCCACTTGGTCCACCATAAATCTCGCATGGAAAGATCCGTCATCGAAACCGGACCTCTCCTTGAGAGACGGGCGATTGACCCCCTGAATCATGGCACGGATATCCGAATCCTGCATTCATCTAAATAATACTTAGAAATTCAGTTTCTTCCTCATCGAGAAAGCGTCACATTATCTATTACGAAACCAACCGGTTAAAAATGTACAGGGAATATTCGCTGGGTACTGTGAGGCCCATACGAAACACGAATATACACTGTGCAGCAAGGTGTTGAGTTTTCGGTGTTAAACCAAGCGGTACATATAGTTGTCAATTTGCTTTAGTGAGTAATCTAAACAAAAAAAACTGCGCAGGGAAGCTGATGAGACTGCACTACCCGACTTTCAGTATTGCGCAGCCATGTTGTCATTCCATTTTCATGCGTCTAGTCCAAACATCACACAGCGGGGACTCATCGCAGACAACATGCTGTGTTACTCCTACAAGCATTTGGGTTTAATAGCCACCAGCAGAGTACATTTCATTTCGTCAATCTCTGGAACCCGATGCACAAATTCTCTACATGCTCATGACGGCTTCCTAGACAGGGCAAAGCGTGCCCTTGAGGGCTGTTAGCATGCATGACCTGACTTGTTTGTGACACGTGATGCTAAGTGGCACGACACAAGCTCCATTTAGGAACAAAGCCCTTGCTAACTAACCACAACCACAGATATGTAGCAGAGTCCTCTTGGAGCAACTTTAAAGCTGTCCGGTTCTCAACACGATGTCTGGGGCAAGGGGAGACTCACTGCTATTTCAACTCCTCGTCCACGGAAAAACGTTTTGTCCGAAAGTGATATATGTATTGCTGTTTATGTGTGTATTGCTGTTTTTACTTTAGATGCCGGACTGCTGGCTAGAAGTCAGTATTCTGAAGGTCCTGCGACTAGCCACATCGACACAGGTTTTTCTTGGTATCCCTGTGTCTATAAGCAAATGCTGAGATGGTTCCCAAGATTCCAAGTTGGCACTACATGCTTCTCATGTAGCCCTCCCGACTTAAATTTATTAGTAACCAATTTCTATTTTTGTGTACATGTAAAATAACCACTGCCACCGGGTAACAACCAAATTGCAGATATTATTATTATTATTAAAAAGAATGCATAATTAATACAAGACAGGCAATGCAAATATCATGTAACACTGAGGTGCGTTCTTACAACTACTGTTGTAGTAGAAAAACAATAAGCATTACATATTCTGTGTGTGTGTGTGTGTGTGTGTGTGTGTAGCCTTAGTTATCCAGCACGCAATGCGCATGCGCCATATTGTCATCTGTGGTCTGCTCTGATCTATAATATTTTTCCACATTCTCTTAAACGGCAGGGTTTTCGAAAAAAAAAAAGTTATTGAACACAAAATGTGTGTTTTGATTTTCTCTACAACTTTTGTCTGAAACGTTTCTCATTGTAAGAAGAACTGAGCGAGATATGATTTAAAATGTCTAATGGTCTTCATGTTATGTACCGCTATTCTTGCCAGATTTTAATGAATCTTGAATTTTCTTGACTTTTTTTTAGAAATAGTCAAATGTCAAATTTAATTAAAATCCGTCTAGTGGAAGCAGAGTTGTTCCATCCGGACAGACGGACGGACATGATGAAGCTAATACGCGCTTTTCGCAATTTTGCGAACGCGCTTAAAAAAGGTGAATTGTACATCTAGTACCATATGAGTCTGCAGTCAACAGTAACAGAGATCCGAGCAGAATATTTGGGACTGGGCAAAATAAAAATCGATAATGAGTAGTTTTGAGGAGTGACAATAAGTAGGCTGTTTTGCCGCTTGGAATGACGTTGTTGTTGCACAAAAACCAGAAGTTTTCAACTGCACTGTAAAATAAGTTTTTCTTGTAGACGTTCATGTGATTTGCGTGTGAATAATAACTTGCAATACCGGGAACTCATTCCAACGTCAGTCAAATCTCAGCACTTACAGCTTGTGGCGAACAACAACGACGCACGGAGAGCAGTACACACCTACGGTTCCAGCTACTGAGACAAGCAGAAATGGACACAACCGCGTTAGTGCTTCTCCACTTTATTCCACGAGGACGGAAGCATACCCATTTTCGGCATGGTTCTGTTCAGTTCGGAATGGCAGACGATGGACAACGTTCCGAAACTGAACTTTAGTATAAAATACCATTTTCAGAACCACTTATAATCGGCAGATTGCAAGTGCCTAAAACAAAAGTGTTCGGAAGGATGACGTACCTCATGCTACATAAGGAGGACCATCCTGACTCAAAGGTCACCTACAAGATAACATGAAGATGCATATTAGAGAAAGAATTTGTAAATTTGGCCCCCGTTCTAGGCCAATGGCGACATGTGGTATTAGAATCGGTGCTGCGAAATCGAATTACGCCACAGTAGAAAACTATTAATTACTTCTCAGATACGTGCAAGCATTTTGACTGGAAACTATGTTCTGAACCACCCTATTGGTCGTATTAAATGATTTACCTCAAATACAAGGTGGGACAATTACGCACATCTACCGTCTTTTGTTCCGCACGAGTAGCTATGGCAACAACTCGTTCACGGTCTATTGTTGGAGAAGTAATCCACCCAGACAAAGCCTGTCTCTCTCTTCATCTTCAGAATATGAATTCTACTTCGAATAGAGAGGCGTTCGTTAGATTCTGCCCGTAGATAATTCTCTGCAATGACAGTCCGTTTGCTTTTGTTTTCTGAAGTTGTAAAATGTAATATCAGAAACGCCTACAAAATTTAGTTGAAAAGTTACTCCGGTAGAATCCTCTGGGGAGAAACATGAATGGAAAGAATAGTAGCAAATTTGTTGTCGGAGAAATTAACGTGTAGAGGTTCTGACTGGATTTAGATGGATCACAGTATCATCAGTGGCGAGCTCTTGTTGTAAGGTAATAGAACTTCGAATTTCATAAAAGCGATGAATGCCTTGACTACCTGAGCATGAGGAGCTTCTAAAGAACTCTGCTGTATGGACTTGGTTCTTGTAGCCCACATGCTGAGGTACAAAGCGGACAAAGACGATGTGTTCGCTATACTAACGGGAAGGAAGTGCATTGTATTGGTGAGGTGGAATGAGATCTAGAAAGCGCGCAGAGACGAAATGTTCGCTGTACTTATGGGAAGGAAGTGTATGGTACTGGTGAGCTGGACTGAGAGGTACAAAGCGCACAGAGACGCAGTGTCGCCATACTTCTGGGAAGGACGTGCATTGTATTGCTGAACTGGGCTAAGACGTGGCGATCCCACAGAACTTCTAATATGCATGAAGCTCAAACAGAAATCTTATCGACTACGCAAAAACCAAGTTACTGTCGGTACAAAATACCGCCACAGGCATTACAACACATCTGCTTCACGTTATCTTATGTTACTAGTTGCTCTCAGTGATTAATCTTAACCCTCAGTTTTACACTCCATACACATGTATTACGGCACACCGTTCCCATATGCGCGAGACATCTCGTCTACGGCAATTACATGTCTGGATTGGTGTTTGAGATCAGTGAAAGAAATATGCCCCCCCCCCCTTCTCTCAACAGTAGAAGTATATGCGGCCCTAAATAACAGAATCTCGACGTTAAGATGAAAGTCGGTATATGAAAAAAGAGCAGCAATTTCTTTGTCATAAGTAGTGAAGAAATTTTCGGTACTTACACAATTTAGCTTGCGGTTTCGTCCTTGGGTCAATCTACAGAACCGATATTTATTTACGTTATTGATTACTTCTTTATTGTATACAAATCGCTAGTCGCATAATAAAGTGGCATAAGAAAGCCTAACGACATAGTTAATTTAATACGTTGGAAACGGTTTCGACATATCCGGGTTCAATCAGCAGAGCAGAGAGTTTTTTTTTATGACTTTCAGACCGGCTCTGCTGCTTACGCAGCCCTTTCCTCAGTGACTACTTACAGGAAAAGCGGCCAGAGCCTAAAGCTGACTAAAGCCTTCCCTAGGCCGAGCTACACTTATATACTTCCACACACCTTTACTCTGTGGTACTTAACTGATCGAACACAATGACAACTTTACTTAATGCAGGCAGTAAGGCCTACAGCAGAACTTCACTGCTGTTTGTTTCCTACTGACGTATCATAGATTTGTCTGGAGCCGAGACTTCAACTAATTTAATTAACTTTTTATAGTATCAAATTCGGTGACATTCCACGGCAGGTAATTAAGTTCCTGACTCGCTACTTTCATTTGTGCACCAGTTCACACAATGCACACGGCACTCGTTACGGAAACTGGAAATAGATCAAAGTATTCAATTACAAATACCTGAATGGGACGTGCTTTTTATTTCCGGCCCCTTAATCGCCTTCCAAACTACAGTTCAGGTTCTCTTTACTTCACACAAATGCGGAGTTTCATACAACCTTACAGTATGAATACAAGATACACTTGTCGACTTCCTTTTCAGCACAGACTGCCAATACTAATTACATCTAACTTCCCGACGCCGAGTCCTTCTAAGGAAGCTAACAGACGTACAGTAAGTTAAACAAAATAATTCCCCGCAGTTTATGGAACTGATGGGTTGATGTAGTTTTCACAGCAGCCCGCATTCTCTCCATATCCTCAGTAAGAGTAAGCCAGCCCACAACTTCACATATTTTAATACTTCCACCCATTGAAACCGATGATTTGCAAGTGGGCTCTTTCCTGCATATATTAAAACCATCAATTTCGAATGCATTTTAAGTCTCACTCATAAGCACTGCATATCCCCAATCATCTACACTGTCCCTGAGGTCATCAGCAGAGTAATAATCGAACAAGAATACATTCTCTGCTATTGGTGGTGAGAAAAAGGTCAAAGCAATGATGACAGACGAACAAGAGCAGTGGAAACTGGGCCGCTAATACACGAGACACTAAGAGGGAAAACATGACAGGCAATGTACGTACAATCATAAGGTTGAGGCGCATTTGCCATACCTTTGTTGCCGTGGGAAAGCAATAGTATTACACATTCTGAGTGCGTGTTTGTAACCTCAGTTATCCAGCACGCAATGCGCACGCGCCCTATTTTATCATCATCTGTAGCCTGCCTGGCTCTACAACATTTTTGCACATTATCTCACAAACAGCACGATTTTCGGAAAAAAATGTTATGGATCATTAAATGTGTTTTGATTTTCCGTACAACTTTTTTTCTGGCACATTTCTCATTCTAACAAGAATTCAGCGAGATATCATAAATATACACAGATCTTCGTGTAAAGCACCCGTTATTCTTCACAGCTTTTAATGAAACTTGAATTTACCAGAATACACTTACCGTAATATATGGTGTTATAACCCACAAGACCACAATATGGATCCTCATCGCAACAGAATCCTCCAACCTTCTACACGTGGATTCACGCCCTCTTGAAATTAAGCCTTGTCGTCTGGTAAATACTCACCGACGTCGGTGAGAAATTTGCTGCGTCCATCTTCTGGCCGTACAGCCAAAGACCATTCTAGAAGCTGGAGGCAAAGCACTACCCTCCTCCGAAACGTCGGTAAATATTTACAAGTCAACATGGTGTACATATCCCAGAAGAACTAAATCTTATAAAGAGCGCTGTGATAATTTAAAATAACGCCTTAGAAATAAAATATTAAACATTATTATTCCAAAATTTTCGCAGTGTTGCAGGTAACGTGTGTTACATATATGACGCCTGGAGGGGGAAAAAAATCGGATTTAATCAGAGAAGTAGTGTGGGTGGGGAGGGGGGGGGGTTGATGCATTACCACTCCAATCGCGCTGTGCGACGTGACACCTGTACGTACAGACAGAGAGAGGGCACGGAGTGGCAGTGACAGAGGACAGCACGGGTGAGATCCTCGGAGCACCACACGCCTCGATAGACATGCAGATTTTTCATGTGACAAACATTGGAAGAAACAAAAGAAAATTAATCTGTGTAAGGCGCAGTGGGTAAAATTAGCCTCCACACGCGCCTGACAACATTCACTCTTCTCTTCTGACCAAAACCGAGGAGGCAGTTACTGTATTGTACATGTGCGTGCTGTATAAACACAGGTACAGTTTAAGTTTTTAGCCCTCCTGGTATGTAACTGGGAGGACACGGGTTCGAATCGTAGCTCGGAAAATGTCAATTCTGAGTTTTTCGTTGTTTCTGTCAGACCGCCCATTCAAATGTCGAGACAGTAACTTTACTTAAGCTCAGACTGCTTCCTTTCACACTTTGTTTTACCTACTAACCTTTTAAAGACGAAGCGCAGACTGCTGTATTTAAAGACCCAATTCGTACCGCACAGTAAATACTTTTCATCTCGGTTACAAAAACCAATCAGTTTTTGTTGTAGGTGGCACAAGTCGCTAGTTGTTCTCAGATAAACACAAAACAAATAAATACCGTGTGGGCAGAGCAGTACAACTGTTGAATGTTAAATCTGTTGGTGCATAATGTAACCAGTAGGCTTTCAGTGGTTAATAATTCCGCAAAGCATCTTATCGTTCAACGGTATATGATCTGAGGGTCTTGAAATCATCCAAAAATACGTAACAGTAACTACAAAAAAAGTCTAAACACAGTCTATGCATTCTTGTTATAGAAAATTGTCTTTTTCTTTCCTACACTCTTTCCTGTTTCTTGTATTTATTTTACCGTCCTCCTCTCTTACTTCACTTCCTTGTTCCTGTTTATATTCTCATTCCTCTAGTCCCATTTTGTCAGTCCGAAGAACAACTGACCCACATGACCACATATCGATTCACTCTCTCCCCTTCAGATGTCACATCGCGTGATCATTCAGTCGATATATCGATCGAGCGGGTTACCTACTTTCGGTTCTTTGCGTGCCTGTCAAAGATATGAATTAACTTCCCGACGTCACGTGCAACCACCCCACTGTATTTAATTCTCAGCACATAAATTATTCACCCAGCATCTGCAAAAGAAAAAAAAAGCGAAGAGCTGTATCTGTGAATCGAGAAGTAGTAATTTCTGATACTTTCTCCACTAAATGACATCGAACTGGATGACAGTTGCAAAGCAAACGAAACTCAGCCAGTTACCATAAAATATTTAAAGTCGCTGTCTTGTTTGCAGAGGGAGACTGAAGGCATTAACAAGACACCATACTGTGGTCGAGCCCATACGTCAGATCTGGTACTACAGAATACCAGCGAAGCAAGAGACCCAACTTATCGATGTTGGTTGAGGGAACCATTTTTACATTGCGTTTCATGAAGTCTGCAATCAGAACTTTCACCCACACCACACGAGAACATTGTCATTTCATTGAGTCGCTGCCTAGCAACAGCCCAGATATGGCGTCCTCTATTCCTCGGTATGTGTAAGCAAATTCTCTGCTCATCACGTGGAGCTGACGGCTCTGGATCGAGTACTTATCGATCATCTGACTTTCCTTTGTTCTACGACTTGTAATTTTTTCTTTGTTGATTTTTCCTTTGTTCTGTGAAACAAATGGAAGTGGCTCGCAGCTTTTCTTTTGCGGTTTCAGCTATTTCAATTCCAATTTACTGAATGATGTACAGAAAAAGAGTTCCAAATCACATCCCAAGTAGGAATCGTCCGCCCAGAATTCAACATAGATCTTGAGTGGTGGCACAAACATTCTTGTTGCTAGTTCTGTAGTTTGCTGGCTGGATAAGAGGAGAATTTTGTGACTTCATAGTGCTTAAAATGTTCCTCATTACGTACTACCTTCAGTCTATACGGTCCTCATCTCGAACACTCTACACACGTGTGCATCAAAGTTATCCAACCAAACAGCTGAAGAAAGATACTGCTGCAACAGTATAACTCTGTTAACTAGCTAGAGAACTTAGCATATTTACTAACAACAACAACAATAACAACACAGAACTACTACTACTACTACTACTACTACTACTACTACCATCACCACAACCACCACCACTACCAATACTACTACTACCAATACCACCACTACCACCACTAATTCTATTATTACCACCACCACCGCTACTACCATTACCACTACCACTAATTAGTAGTAGTAGTAGTAGTATTAGTAGTGGCAGAAGCAGCAGTAGTTGTTGTTTGTGACGGAGACCGGATTAAGCTTCTGTGAGCAACGTAATAAGCATACTGAAATTTGGCATTCTGAGGGCTCTTTTCCGACGGGAAAGGAGGCGGCTGGGGGGGGGGGCGGTGAAAATAGTCGCTCAGCTCCATATAGTATGGAGGTTTAGAATGCGGAGATATTTTCTATCACTGTACTCCCAAGTAAGCCTCAAAGTCATGCACAGGGACACGAGTTTCCGGGGTGTAGCACAGTGAAGTCTGGAAAAAGAATACCGACGTTTCGGTTTCCCAGGAAGCTTGGAAAAGCATGGAAAACACGCCTGCAGGCCGGCGAAACAGATTAATGTCCTGCTGAATTTCTTAGTTTTACTGCTCACTTTAATTGCGACTGAATGTTAGCCAACGGAACGCTGATGACGGTGCATGTTCTTGAATTGTGAGAAGACAAGCGAAGAAAATATATAAATATTATAAACGGTATATTGTCTGTAATATTTTTTTTTACAATTTAAATGTTTCACAAACAACAGGTTTGGATACACAGCAACTTCCTCGAGTCATCGGCTGTCTCGCAGCCACTAGTTAGAGTACCAGTGCACCGACACTCTTATGTCTTCCAAGTCTGCAACATGTTTTAGAAAGGAAAGAGGACACAAAGAACGGAAACACGGCAGCACGCTGAAGACAATGACTGATAGTCTAGAGCCCTTACCTGTGCGGAGCAGACGACTATGTTCAAACCTTTAATCGAAACGCCCAGTCCGATAAGCCATACTGACATTCATTGGAGTCAATCACGCTGAGAGAAGAGAAATTTGGTCAGGGAAGGTCATACAGAGGACAGGACACGAGGAAAATACGTAATAAGACTAATAAGAGGCGATGAAGCGGTTGAAACGAAGAAGCAGCAAGGGAGTAAAACAACACGAGAAAGAAAGCTACGGTTTTTGGCGAGTCCGCACAATTTCGGAAAGCGACTAAAAGCTTTGACAAGTCCTTCTGTCCGTCCGCATGGAACAACTCTGTTCCCACTGACGAGATTTTCTTGATAGTTGATATTTGAGTGTTTTTAGAAAATCAGCTTAGAAAATTCAAGTTTCATTAAAATCTGACAAGAACTGCGGGTGCACTACTAACATCTAACTGAATTATTGGTAGAATGAGAAATATTTCAGACAAACGTTGGATTGAAAAAACCAAAACACACATTCCATATTCAATAACGTGTTGGCGAAAATCGTGTCATTTGTGAGCAAATCTGGGAAACTACTGTACAGCCGGACAGGCCACAATAACAATATAATATGGTGCAAGCGCTTTGCATTCCGGCTGATAACTAAGACAAGAATACACACACACATTTAATAGTTATGTTACAGTACATTGCTTGTCTTGTTGGTTGGTTGGTTTGTTGGTCGGTTGGTACAATTTACCGATGTGCTCTTCAGCTCTGTACACTGAGAATCATCATCATCATCATCATGTTCCTGAAGGGTTAGGTGTGTTTCCTGTTCCTTGATCCTCAAGATGAAGTTGGTCCCTCCATCTCTTCCTCGGTCGTCCTATGTTCCTTCGTCCTTTTGGT
>Ga0136643_10002797_pt1 | contig 22991 bp, 16 predicted proteins | sample TergutLab28metaG_FD_96883 | JGI IMG/M metagenome (GOLD analysis project Ga0136643, IMG submission 96883) | Labiotermes labralis P1 segment gut microbial communities from Petit-Saut dam, French Guiana - Lab288 P1 (version 3) (version 3) | ecosystem: Host-associated > Arthropoda: Insects >... | reverse complement strand
TAAGTAAAAACTTCTTCAAGAGAGTTTCAAATTTTGTTGTATTATCAAACTCAACCTTTATATAAGGGGGGAGACTATTGTATAATTTTACACCCATGTAAAATACTCCTGACTGATACTATTATAATTTTGCCGGAGGGAAATGAAAGTTATTGGTCTGTCGTGTACCATGTTGATGTACCTCATTGTTTATGGTAAAAAGTTCTTTGTTTTTCATGACAAAACAAAGGATAGAAAGTATATATAGAGAGGGAAGTGGAAGAATATTTAAATGGCTGAACAATTTCCTACATGAGTCTCAACTCCTACTGCCTGTCATGATTCTAATTATTCTCTTGAATCCTAAACACAATGTGCTGAATTTCCCCAGAACATTAATCTGTAAAGGATTATTGAATAGACCAACAAAATGCACTTATGTTAAATTTTTCACAATATCTTTTACATGTACGTATTTCGACCCCGAGGGCTCATCTTCAGGAAGACGGTTGTAATACGTACACATACGGTATGGTATGGTACTGCAACGGTAGAAGCAGTCCTGTAGGTGGAAGAGCGCACAGATCATCTAGTGTAGAAGAGCGTGTTCGGTACTGAGGTGCATTGTATGATGGTAATAAACCTTTGGATTCCATAAAATGAGGGGAATTTCTTGATTAGTGGAGGAACAGTTATACAATAACTCTTCTCCAAACACCAAATTTCTTGCAGATATTTCATATGTTGGCAACTATGGTGCGATCGGGCCCACTAGATTTTGACGCAATTCGTACGGAAATGTATTTTGTATAGCTTGGATTACAGTATACAGAGCATGGATTAGAGTATGCAGTACTGATCTGTGGGATCAGTGAGTGGCCGATAATGATGTGAACCCTGATCCATGTTAACGTGTGAGGTAAAACGCGATGTCAAGTGTGACCGTAGTCTGAAAGGACTGCACAAGAGAAAATTGTTTTCCGTTTAAAGGGAGTTAAGTGTCAGAAAGAAGTTTGCTATGGGTTTATTTGGTAAATCACAAGAAAAGAATCCAAAGGACATGGTAAAATCATGTGTTGAATTGAACGTATTTGACAGGATGCATTTGTGGGTGTAACCTGACTATAGGTTGTTCATGTTTGTAGGTAAACGAGTGGTCACATAAAATAAGGAAAGAAGGTTATCAGCTTGATCGACAGATAAGAGGTGAATACGAAATGACATTTGTTTTTTCAGTTCAATTACTGTTTGGCGCTCATGTGGGCCTGTGTCTTCACTTTCTTTTACAGCGTTGTTTTAACCTGCATACCATCTCCGGTTACGTGTAGGGTTGCATCCTCGGAGATTTTTATGTTCGGAGGTTTTTTTTGCGGGATGTAATTTAGGAATTTTATACGCATACGTGTATCATTTTATTAACTCCCATACCTTTATAAAACCGAAATGTTTGATCATAACATGTCTGAACATAATTGTATCGCACAGCCATGTAAAAAATTCTTGTAATTTTGTGTTAAAAACGCAAGTTATGGAGTATGTATCTCATAAAAATACGCTATTTGTACTACTAATTAATGAAGATAAAATATGAGTTTATGATCACTCTTCCACGAAAGTTGAAGCTCTCCCTGTCCACTCCATGAAGGCATGTAGGTTACTAGATGGAGGTGAGTGGCTAACATAACTCCCCGGCTGCTTTACTTCCATGAAAGAACGCCCAAAACCGGAGGCTGGGTGGGCTTCAGAGCCAGCCTGGACTGTTGAAGAAGGTACAAGTCTCTTGACTGTACTGGGGTTCTAACCACAGACCATGCAGCCCCTACATAAAATCATAATGTGGGCCATTTATTACAATCTTAGGGTCTCACAGGAGTTCTAGTTAGCATCGCACCTACCTGTGCCACACTGGCAGTTCATCATGTGGTTGACCTTGTTGCATCCCATTGTCATTTATCCCACTTACCTGCCTTTGACCATATTAGCAGCTCTTGCTTAGGTGTGCTTTGGTGTTTGTGGTGTTTGGTGTAATATTTGAATAGTATAGTAGTGTAGAATACAATGGATTTCATTAATGGATTTTCTGTTGGACTAAGCCAAGGATGCAGAGAATGTCACCCTGCAAAGACAGTACTGGATTTTTGCATGCATAACTGCCTGTTTACTCAACCCAAATACAGAAAATGTTCACACTGTTACATCAAAAGGACATTTTTCCATGGGACCAATGCCATTTTCTCAAAGACAGTTTAGAATGTGTGTTTGAGGTGAATTCTTGTTCAGAGTATAAAAAGTTTGATAAATGGTGCAGTTTCATAGTTCAGCACCTGTCTAGTCCTGTGGGTAAAGGGAATCTACCGTATTACTGTTGACTTTACTACTTAATGCTAACTGTGATTTTGGCATTTCTTAACATTTCTGTGAAACATAAGTCCTCACCAAAACTTCTTTTTTTAATGTTTGGTATGGAAGGGAAGTTACAAGCTGTTTGGATTGAATTTAGGATCTTCAATGTGATTGATGTAACATGTTTCAGGGGTTCAAAATGTTGCCTCAGTCAGTTTCATTTTGCCCCTATTATTTATATGCATTCATTTTTTCCGGTTTTGGAGTCAGTATGCCATACACCAACTGTCACTATTCAGTACATTCTTGTATTTGCAACCCTGTGTTGCATCATGTTACAGAAATATTTCTTAATCTGAAATCCACAGTGTTTCTTCCTCATTCACTTGTATTAGACTTGGTTTGTTTGTTAAGTTTGATCATATTTGCTTAACTTGCAAGTTACAAACCATGTTCTTTACTTCTGTCTTTTTATATACACATACCTACAGCTTAATGGTCAGGAATGTTGCAGTGGTAAACAGGGTAATTGTCTTTCTAATTTTAGCCATTAAGCGTGAAGAAGATAAGGTCAAATGTTCACTGAAGGAGGCAGCAAAGAAAGGTGACAAGGGAGTATGTACAATACTTGCCAAAGAAATCATAAGGGCCCGGAAGGCGATTGCAAAGATTCATACATCCAAGGCACATCTCAATTCCATACAGTTACAGATGAAGAATCAGCTTGGTAAGAAGAAAGCTTTGTTGTTAGGATATGGATAGCAGTGGCCATGAAGGTTCTTTCTTAGCATTTTCCAGGTGAAACTGAGGACCTCATGAAAATCCTCATGCAGGATATCTAATATCCTGGCTTAGATTCGGACTGGGTGTTTCTCAAACATAAGTTAATTTCATTATTGACACAAAGGTGAACATGGCAACATGGCTGCCATGTGCTTGGGGATAAAATTACAGTGCAAAAGCATTTGCCTGTTTGTTGACATTAAGACTTCCTTCACATGTGCCAGTTTTCGACCAGCTGGCAGATTACTAGATAGGTGAGAGCATGTCTCAAGAACTTTGATAACAATGACCAAGAATGCTGACCAAGTAGTCATGTTTGTGCAATGATCTGCACTGGACTGTTAATTCAGTTACTGCTGTGTTGTTTTGTACCATCATCATATATATCTCCTAGTGATTCAGATATATGTTAAGACCAATACACATTTCTGTCCATGCCTTTTTTTTTTCCTGTATAAATATCATCTGTTTTGTCTCAAAATATAGGCCTGGCTTCCACCAGGGATAATAATTCCGTATCCTCCCCCGAATCGCATGCCTTCATGACTCATGACAAATCTCAGAATGACTTTACCGTTTCAGTACTCCACTAAAACTGCAGTGGGAGGTGATGGCTTGGCTGCAACTGGCTAAAAACTGTAGTTTGTGAACATGTCTGTAAGCAGCAGATACATCGCTGTGACTTAGCTGCTGACTGGCAGCTGGGCACAGTAGTGGACAGTTCTGGTTGCAGCCCGATAGTTGGCCAGTAAATTTACAGCTGGTCTGAAGACCAAGTTGTGTGAAGTAATTTATACTTTCATATGTTCCACTGCTTTGTCTGATGAGGGGTGGAAACTGCGGGCCAGTCAAAAACTGGGACATTTGAAAGAACCGTAAAGATGCAATTATAGAAATAATATGACTGCAGAATATACGAAATAAACTGCATTTTACCCGCACATAATGAAATGTGGCCTCTATAGGATGTGTTAAACAATGTACGGTAATAAAATGAAAATGTAGGGACTTTTGATAACCTTACATACTAAGATGGAAATAAAACTGTTTCCAAAACATTGTGATTTTGTATTGAAAAACTAAGATCATGAACAAATTACAGCAAAATAACCTTAACTAGTGACTACTTTAAAAGTGTCAGTCTTCTTTTTTTTTTTACATACGTATTGCCATCATCAGTTGCATGTCAGAGATGCCTAGTGTAATGTGTGTGTTCCTCTTTAGACTGTTGTTCCAGACAAAATGAGCGTACTATTGTAATCAGTACGAACTCCATTACTGAGTTTTATGTTGTTTATTCTGTTCATTATGATGAAGTAAATAACTCGTATAACACCAACAAATGCACTATAGTATAATTTATACATACATTCTTTTACATAGTGCCTACATGTTTCAGTGATATTATCTTACCATCTTCAGGGAGCTGACACCAAAATTTCTTGAAAACAAACAACAATGAAATGGGTCACAATAAACACATGTTTTAAAGAAATTTTAGTGTTAGCTCCCTGAAAGTGGCACGATAATGGTGACAAAACATGTAGGAGCTATGTAAGAGATTGTACACTTATATAATAGCATAGTACATTTGTTGGTGTAACATGAGTTATTTATTTCATTACTGAGGTTTCATTGTGATGTGCACCCTCCTCATGTTGCTATATTGGAGATGTGGAAACACATTAAAAAAAGTGTCATTGAAAATGGGGTCAGATAGGGAAGCATTCTAAAGTGGCCCCAAAACCAAGGGGTCATGAAGTTCTGGGACCTAGGTGATTTCACTTATTACAAAAACAAAAATGAACAACTAAAATATGCATGAGCAGTTTTATTATACCATTGGCATAATGTACATTAAAAAAAAAAAACAGAAAGATATTATTAAGGGGGAGAAGTTCTGGTTTAAAATATAACTCACTCGCTTGACATGAGCTGTTGGGAATAGGCAAACTGACTCATAAATGTAATTCAGAATAATGACCCTTGCCAAGAGAGTATTCTGTTGCCTGGCCACTTATATCCACCTACGCTGAGGAACGCACAAAGGTTAGAGTTCAGACTTCAAGATGAGTTTACAGGAAAGTTGACAGAAAGGTCAAGGAATGTAAATGTCAAGAAGAACCATGTTGGACAACAGTAGAATCAGGGTTTACCCCAATTTCAGGGTTATGATTCAGGTGCAGATTTTGGTACCACTGTTTACTTCTTTGTTCAGCAACTCTGAGAGTGGCTGGCTCCCTACAGAAGTCGACAGAAGTGATGCAGGCAATGCAGTCACTGGTCAGTGTGCCTGAAGTGGCAGCTACAATGCGAGATTTATCAAAGGAGATGATGAGGGTGAGTCACAATATTGCATCAGATGGTTATAATAAGTCCACAGTTCTGGTTTGACAGGTATGTAGTTGTTATTTCAGAATCATGAGATCATTGCAAGGTGTACAATGTTCTTCTTCTTCTTGTGGCTTGTTTCAACTGGGAGTACAGTCATTTGATCTCATAGTTCATACTTATGTATTCAGGCATGTGTATGTCTGTGTGTACCGTTTAATACCTTTTCATCTAATTAGCTGATTTTAGGTTTTTATGAAACTGATTATCATGCCACTGGAAAATAAATCATCTGCCATGTGTTTCAAGTTTTTACCATCAGTAATATCAACATGATGGCCTTAAGAACTTCAAAGTTTAAGAGTGATACTAGACTTAATTTTTTTGAGGTAATTGATATTAGAAATATATCCACCTTCACTGAGGAATTGTGACCTGTGGAAAATAAAATAGGAACACAATGAAGAACTGACATGTGATTTAGCTTTTTGTTTCATAGTGATAATGAATCATTTGAACTGGTATTGTGAAATTGTGTATGCAGGTAGGAATATGCCTGTAAATTTTGTGTGGTATCTTTATCATGTGTTAAGTGGTTACAAATGTGGTGATTGTGTGAATGTTAGAGATTTTAATGGAGGGCATGGTCTGAATTTATGTTAGTGTAAATTATGCATAGAAATGAATGGTGTGTTGTTGATTTAACGTCTTTACTAGCTTTAGGGTGAAGGAAAGTGTATCAGATTTCTTCCTTGTTAATTATTCAACACATCCATATAGGTTTGCTGGTCTCCTACTAGCTTTTATCAACATATAGCCAGCCTTACCGCAGGGCAGCAGAAGTTCTCTTCTCCTTCAAGCTTAAAAGGTAACATGTGAAGGATCAGTAAGAAAGAAGGGATGGAATGCAAGTTAATGTAGCAGTAATATGTAATTTTAAGTTTTGTGCAGTTGCTTCATGTAGTGGAAGTTGTATGAAAATTTTGTCTGTAGTGTGTTAAGGCAACATTGTCCTTGTGCTTAATTAAGTACTGTGCCATGAGGGTGTATGGAGAAGTGGAGGTATAGATACACACATGTAGGTGACAGTGGATGGTTAGTCTAATGCACAGGTCACTTACTCTTGGGGATATATCCGCTGGTGCCAATTTGATAGGAAGCTGCATGGTGCTCTAGAGCTGGGCTGCACAAATAGAAATTTCTTGTTCCTGCTGAAATGTCTGCAACCTGACTGCTATATCTACTGCACTATCCCAGCTCTGTGTTTAGCATACATAATGACTATTAAGTTGCTTTTTGTTTGTTGTAGGCAGGAATTATTGAGGAGATGTTGGAAGAAACAATGGATACTCTAGAAGACCAGGATGAGTTGGAGGAAGAGGCACAGGAGGAGGTTGACAAGGTCAGTGTGATCCTTGGTTTGTTCCTGACTTGTGTCACAATGTAAAACTCAAAAGATGTGAAGCCACTCATAATTGCCCATTTGCATTTGTGCCATAAAAGGTGAGAAAGCTGTTTCATTCTTTTCCAAGTTCACCACATGCAGCTGACTGCTTGGCACTTATACTTTGTATGTGTGAGTTCAAATCTTGGTTTAGATTTTCTCATCTTTTCGAAGTAAACATTGGGATAGTACCATAAAATAGGCTGCAATTCCATATCCATTCTAATTTATTACTTATATTCACCCTGTCATTGACCACCCTGTAACTTTATCAGTTAAAAGGCATTTTTAAATAACTCAAGACTCATCTAACAATAAATGTTCCTATTGTATCTCTGTCTACTCTTTGACTGTTCTCCTCTATGTATCTTCCTTGTGTTTGTCTTTACAGCTTGTTTTGTTTTCTGAATTGTCATTTATTTGACAGCTTCATTTGTGTTTGAAACAAATGCTATTTTCTTCTGTGAGTCGCACTAATATGAATATGTGTTTATGTCCATATGAGATTTTTACCCAGAAGATGGAGGCATAGTTCCTTGAAACATTGTTACTTTTGTACTGAACTGCACTGAGTCATAACCCAGAAGTAAGAGGCAGCATATTCCTTATAAGATGGTGGTGTATACTTGACTTACGACATGGTGTCAAAACCCAGAAATTGGCAGCATTATGTTCCTGTGAAGGATTGGTAGCGCAGACTTGGACCACACAGTGTTATATCCCAGATGCAGATAGTTTGTTCCTCTGAAATATTGGCATCTGTGGGCCAGACTACCTGGCCATAACCCAAGATCCCAAAATATGAGCTCTGATATTAATTTGACAAATTTTCTTCTAGTGCTTGTGCTTTTACAGTTACCCCATTCTCTGGTTTGTTTGAATAGTTATGGTTTTCCATGCTGGGTGTAATATGTAGCTCTCTTCCCTGTGGAAGTTAGTGGGATGCAACCATATTCCTATTGTAAGGAAATTCATCTCCGTTGTGTTCTCAGTACAATCAAAGGTGTAGTTTTTTTTTATCTGTATGGAACTTTTTCAAACTTTGTTTTTTTTTTTTTTTTTTACTTTTAGTCTAAACACAACTGTTCATTTACTTTATAAAATAGCTACATATTTTGGTTGTAGAGTATAGCTATCATCAGGCTGTCTACAAGAATGAAGTGGAAATACTAAGAGTTATGTGGTTTGAGATCTCAAAACCTTGCAAATATTGTTATATAAAATTCGCAACATATGTAACATAGGTTAGTAGGCAGGTACAGTAAATAAACAATTGTATTTAGACTGAAAAGTACTGTAACTTTGATCATATGCCTATTGGCTCCACCAAGGACTCCATACAGTCTATTGCTTTGTTTAATCTCTATGCATTGGTGAGTTCATTGTCATGTCCCATATCCATAATATGTTCTACCACAGTAGGTTCTTCTGGCCAGCCAAGACATAGGGTACCACATATGTTCCTTGTGTCTTGTCTCTGAGTACTGTATAATCTCATTAGGCTGGGTGTCAAGTCGTATCAACCGTCATGATGGAGGCAGAATTTGTTTCTGAACAGTCAGTATATTCAAGTGAAATTACACTGCTGTTGGCCTGAGAATACGTTATTAAATGTCATAGAAACATGGCTAGTAAATATGCTGTGGAATGTTTTATGGTGTCAGAGGGGTCATCCTGGATTGGTAGAGATCCTGTCTTTTTGATGGGAAGCAAAGAGTAAAACTGAAGGTTATAAATACTAAAACTGACCCCTCTAATTGGAAAATTATTAAACATGGAGTTCCCCAAGGCTCGGTTCTGGGACCACTTTTGTTTGATATGTATATATATATAAATGATTTTCCTGGACTGATCCAATAGTTATTCTGATGTCATCATGTTTGCAGGTGACATGAATACATTAATGTAAAATATAAATTTTAAATCAGTTCTTCTTCAAAAATCAAAATAGTTTCAGGCTAATCAGCTTATGTTAAATATAGAAAAACATGTTTTGTAAAATTTTCGTAACTAAATCCTCTATATATCCACTACACCTGTCCTCTGCTGGTCAGATACTTGTTGAATGAAATAATATAAAATTTCTTGGCCTTCAATTGGATAGTCAGCTTAATGGAAGATATATATTCACTTTATTATATATATTTCAGTCAACACAACTATATACTAAAAGCATAGGTTAAAGCAACATGTTTCGACTTAAAAAGTCATCATCAGGCTAAGCTAAGAACAATGGTACGAATCACAGAACACATTGTGAGCCATCTGGGATCCCAAATGCGCACAGACACATTGTAAAGAACTTCATTGTTCTTAGCTTAGCCTGACAATTACTTTTTAAGTCGAAACATGTTGCTTTAACCTATGCTTTTAGTACATAGTTGTGTTGACTGAAATATATATATATATATATATAATAAAGTGAATATATAGAGTCAATACACAGTGGGATGACTTCGTTCAAATTAATAGAAGATGCGTATAAATTACTTATTAAAATAAGCTGAGTGTCGTTTGTTTTGTAATGAGAAGGCTTGTTCACATATTAAATGTAGAAACACTCAAGGCTGTTTATTTTGCCCATTTTTATTCTGTGATAAAATGTGGTATAATATTCTGGGGAACTGAAGAATAAAAAACCAACTAGATGCCACGTATTATTTTATTGTACTTCTTATAGGCTCAACAAGTTTCGGGCATTACTATGCCCATCATCAGGAGCTCGCAACTAGTTGGTTTCTTATTCTTCAGTTTTCACAAAGATGCACGGTCCAATAAACATCAGATTCTGGGGTAATTCAAGCACAATATATAAGGTGTTTATGTTTCAAAAAAGATATCAACAACTATGCTGGGAATAGGTCCAAGATGTTCCTGTTGGTTTGTGAAACTAAATGTTTTGCCAGTACCCTGTTTGTATATTTTTTTTGTTTGTTAATAATGTTTGTATTTAATAATTTGGTTAACTTTAAACTTAATTTGTCATCGCACGATTTTAATACTAGGAGCAAAAATCGATTACATTTTCCATCAGTAAAACTCACCCCTGTTCAAAAGGGTGTCACTTATTCTGCTATAAAAATATGTAATCACTTACCTGCAAACATACAGAAATTATAAGAAAGTAAAATGCTTGTTAAGTCGGCACTTAGAAAATATCTTCTAGCTCATGTATTTTATTTTGTGGAAGAATTTTTAGTATGTAACAATGGTACAAATTAATAATTTTATTACATGTAATATTGTGGGCCGGGTAGCTCAGTCAGTATAGCAACTCACTACGGGCTGGATGGTCTGGGATTGAATCCTGGTGGGGACAAGATTTTCCGCCTGTCCAGACCGGTCCTGGGGCCCACCCAGCCTCCTGTAAAATGGGTACTGGGTTTTTCCTGGGGGTATAGTGTGGCCAGGGTGTGCTGCTGACCACTCACCCCCCTTCTAGTGCCGTGATCATGGAAGAGTAGAGCTATACCTCTACCCACCCTCTGGGCCCCACTGGACCTGTAAAGGAAAACTTTTACGTGTAATATTATACATATTCTATTTTTTTGTATACACACACTGTATACATTGTACTGTTATGATATTCTATATTGATTGTATTGTTGCTATGTTTTATTATAGTAACCCTTATCCTGCTAACATGGAGAATATGGTGAGCTCCTAATAATGCCAGCAGATGGCAGATGGGATTTAACTTGGCGTTTAAAGGGTTAAGTGTTATTGTTTACTTGTAAGTGACGCTGTTGTGTGAAACAACTTAAGGTATATTTGTTTGGCATGTTTCATATTCAACCGTCATTGGAGAGAGCTTGGATCTTTCACATGTATATGAAATGTCAATGTAATGTAAGAACCTTTTGGCTTACGTTTAGGTGTTGTGGGAACTGACAGCAGGACAACTTGGGCAAGCCCCAGCGGCTGTTACTGATTCTCTTCCTCCGACTGGAGTATCGGAGGCAGCTGGAACATCAGCAGCCATGGAAGATGAGGAGGAACTGGAAGCTATGCAGAGCAGGCTGCAGGCTTTGCGTAGTTAGCCTGTACTGGCAGTGAGCTGACTGTTTTATTGTGGCAGATGGGGCTTTGGAAGGCTCTGTTGATCAGATTACTTCCCTTCCAGAGGGAAGTCAGAATACAGATTTCAGGTATTGTAGTAGAGAGCATCTAATCTTCACACACAAGTTAGCACACTGTTGTCCTAATATTATGAGGATTTATTTATTTTCTAATGAGCAGTTTGCTTCTACTTATATTGCACTATTTATTTAACTTACTGTTTTAAATGCCAGTCTCAAGGAGTAAAATATTTTTAATACAACATTGACATCATTATTATAGGCTGAAATGTGTCAGTTTGAATGTGGTAACATTTATAAGATCCATGCTGAATATGGATAAAAGATTCACTTCTAAAGCTGTGTATGTTAGTTATGTGAATATAAATGGTTAAATTAAATATAAATGGTTAAATTACATCAGTAAAGTTAATGAGCTTTTGTGTAAGAAGACAGGACCTAAGTGCATTTTTGTGGTGGAAAATTCAAACAAGTACCAGTTTCATAAGATGTAGAGAAGCATCTGGAACTAAGTTTAGGGAACTTGGATTTATAGACTTTGCATGTAGATGTTCATTGTTTTCTTGGTCAGTGAAGTGACTTTCTATGAAGTAGAAGACACCAGTATTTCTTTCACTTTCATATTCAGAGTGGCCATATGTGCTAGCCCAACTACTTTTCAGATGGATATGGGTATTTTTTGTTTGGTAAGGGTGGCCCAAGCATGGAGCTGACCATTTGTTGTTGTGTTGAGACTGCATGGCAATTTTTGTTCACATCCTGACTATATTTTTCACCATGATACATTTTAAATTTGGTTGTGTTCATAGAAGCTTTTATATAGATGCTATTGCCTATTTCGTTCTATGTCATTGGGACATAGCGTTTCCCCCCCAGGTGAGTTTATTATAGATGAATTTGTTGTCTACATGTTTTATGTCATTGAATTTTTTATTGTGATGTTACAAAACATCCATTAACAAAGGAGTGAATAAGAAATTTACTTAATTTCCAAATATTGTGTATTACAGAGTGAAGCACAGATCATTAAGAAAGGAACCATTTGTATTCACATGTTTCAAAACTTGATGCTCTTGAGCTGGCTGCCACCACTGCTGAGTTTGTAGACAAGTGTCCTTGTATTGTGTATGGCAAGATATGTGTATTTATTGTCAAATTTTTTTGTAATGTAAAGATGTATTTATTGTCAGGTTTTTTTGTGATGCAGTTTTCCTTTGATACCAAACATTATAAAGAAAGCAGCCCAAAACTAATTACTAGGTTTTACAGTATCTGCACTCAGTATCAGTGTCATCATAATCATTTGAAATTTCCAACAGGATGGATCTTGTGACAAAGTGTGTGGACTTGTATATCTTCCCACAGGCTTTCTTCGTGTATGAGTAAGTAATTCTTACAAAAAATAGTGCAGTTTTCTTCATATTTGAAACAACTTGCTCTGGATATGGTATCTTTTAGCAAGAAAGTGAGGGGATCACTGTTTGTATGTATTCTATCAAAGCATGTAGTCATCCTGGCTTAGTAGTTCTAACAGTAAGCATTCTTCTTTTGTCTGTCATGAAAAGAAATGTATACAACAGGAAACTTGATTACTTTTTAAATTCCCTACGGACTGGAATACTTCAGAATTTATTGTCAGTTAAGGCTGAATGTTACCGGTGATGGTGTGGTGGCAATATGCATGAATGTTATTTTGGGTATTGTCTGTCATCTTGACTTTTCTGTAGATGCGGCAGTTCAGAAATTGAGTTTGCTTCTGCCTTCAGGTATAAGGAAAAAAGGTTCCTACTTATTTGGTGGCTTGACAAGGTACTGATCTCAGTAATTACATGTGACTATCTTTTTCTAATGGGCACATCTGCCTAGGAATCTTCCTCATTTACACCTATTGGCAGAAGACTATCCAACTTATGAAACACTATGTTTGAAAATAATCTCAAGATGACAGACAACACCCAAACTGATAGCCAGGTTTATTATTGTCAAACATAGCACAGTCTACAAATGTTATGGTTGATAAGCTGAGAAAAAAAATTGCTTTTATTTATACAAGATAATATGATGGTTAAATATAGATACTGCGGCAGAAAAATGGCTGAATGTTTATGTGAAAATAAAAGTTGACTGTTTTTGTGTTTAATGTTATGATAAGTTTGGCTGTTTTCCCTGAACTATTTTAACAGAACATAAGTATGTGTCTGTTATGACTGTACCTAATAATTGGCTGTTGAATGTAAATAATGTTTCTTTGATCCTGTGAGATGTGAAATTGGATTGTTTGTAAAGCTGTCAAATACAGTCCAGATCACCACAGATTTTATGTATTATATAGTGAATAATTTTAGTAGCATGGTAATGTTCATTCTGTATTTCAGATTAAATTGTTTAAAGTATTAATTTTTTATCAGTTTGTTAAATGTTTACCAGTAACTTAACGGTGGTTGGTGTAATGTAGATAGGTTTTCATATTGAGGACTTTATAACACAAGGGCATATCGTCTGGTTTCTCAGTTTTACAGGAGTGGAAACAATTTTCTTAAAAGTATGTTTCATTACATATTATATGTAAGTCTGTTTTTTATATTGTAAATCAAGTAATTGTAACCTGATTAAACTGAATGTCATTTTTTGCATATATGTGCCCTTCTGTTGTATTGATACAGTAGACTACATGCAAATCTAGTTTGCTTTCCTGAAGGGCATGTCAGTATTGCAACTAAATGAAAATGCATAAGAAAGTTTTATTTTTTTATTGTATAAACACATTTTGCTGAATCAGCTAACATTTCACAGTTGTTGTCAATCTGCAAGTATAAATATCCAAAATTTTGTGTGTATCATCATAGGTGTTTGAGACCTGTTTTGACATAAACAATAGAAAATTGGGGATTAAGACAGCCATGTTCAGAAGCATTGATAATCTGAAATATCAATAAAGAATTACTTTTGTCCTCAGGAAAGTTATTTCCTTGTTTCCTGTTTAAAACAATTTGTTCTGGATTGCTTCTAGAGAAATATCGCCGACTTACTGCTCCAGTCACTGTCTCAGTTTGAGATGAGATTACTGGCACATTCTTTCAGTATTTGTGATGTAATGAAGAAATTACTTTGGTTGTACACTGTTCCATCATGCCATTTTACTTAGCAATGAGGTTGGGCTGACTTTGAAATATGCCACTGGAATTTCAGTTGCAGTCAAGTTTGATGCTTCTTTCATTGTCTTGCTCATCTCACTGCCAGCATGTCCAGTTGACTGTAATTACTTCATCATATTCATGTTTGTCAACTTTTTTTGGATGATTTTTCCTTAACATTTCCCCTTCCATTGTGTTTGTTACTGCCACTCCGTGTGCAGCTGGTATGCCTCTTCCTTATGTGCTCTTTCTTCAACATATTTTTCTTCATAATTGTAGCACCACTACTGATCCTTGCAAGGAATGTGACATTCAGTGTGTTTAAATGGTTTTCTTGTACAGTATCTTAATAACTAGCTTGGTTCCTTTTTTGGACAGAATTATTTGCATGCAGTATAAGTTGTAACTTCTGGCATTGGATGATCTTGGAAGCTCTGTTAATGGGAAGTTTGAATAAGAGGCCTATTAAATGTTACTACTCCATCAACTGGTAGCAATGGGCATGGATTCTGAAAGTTAAATAACACACATGTTCCTTTGAGTTATGACCAGCTGGTGTGGTACCACCAGTTGTTTCTTTCGTTTGCTTACTGACTTGTAGAGGGCACATGTATTTATCCCTGCGCTCTACGTGTCATGCCTATGAATGAGCGTGTCTTCTTGATGCTATATAAAATTTTGTTGATACTGTGCACAGTTGCAGTTCTTTGAAATTTTTATTTGTTATTTATTATGGGGGTTTATTGATGATAATACGTGTTCAGATCAAAGAGATAATATATGATTTCCTAAAAAGGCTTCAAAATGAATTTCTAGGTTTCACACCAACCATAACTCTTTAACAGTTTTCTTTTGCAAGCTTAATTTTATTATTGAGTTATTCCAAGAAATTATTCTGTATTTAACTGTAGTGTGAAAATAGGCAAAATGAATGGTTTGGATTATCAGTGTTGCTGATGTGAAACATTAGCCTCACTGCACTGATTTTGCCAGTTCACGCATTTATCAGTATTTAAGCTTCTGTATGTGTCTCATTACAACCAATACTTAACAGAATACTGAGTAGAATTACTCATGTTAAACCTTTTTTTTTATGTGACTTTGTGGGCAGTCTTAGAATGTCCCCTGGGGGAATTTCGTGTTCTGTTGTTTCCCATTCTGAGATGTTCTAAGTTTCATTGGATTTTATTTCAACATTTTGTTTTTTGTCAGTTGGATGGGATGTGAACCAGTTTTACATGTTCCTTGAATGCCATAAAAATGCAGTTGAGCTAGCAAAATTTCACAGGTCTTTTTTGAACCACAGAAAATTTCTCCAGCATGCATATTTTGGTTACTATATTGGCATATACTATCAGTTAGCCCAAAGGTATCATTTTTGTTCGATATCCCTTACATGAAGCCAGATTATTCTGCAACCAGTGTGTTACCATTATGCAAATGGTGCCTTAAAGTATTTTGCATAACCTTCTCCAGTACACTGAAAAAAACAACTGTCAGTCAGCATGACTTGTTATAATAGTTTTTATCTCCTTTTGTGTGCAGTGGTTTGACTGTTGAGATTTAAGATGGTCAGGGAAAATACATATGTATAGTGAGAAATTACAAATAGCTTAATGTGCAACTAATTGGAGATGAGAAAGTTTTCAGACTTTCCCTGGTTATTTCATCATAACCTGATTTTTTTTTTATTTGTGTGAAGTCTTGTCCTTTTAGCTCAGCTTAAGCGGTTAATATACGTGTGGTATTAATAATTTTCGGAAAAATTAATATCATAATAAAACAGAAATTGATGCTCTCTCTTCAGTTCCATTCCATAATGACAGTAAAGTACAATCAAACCCCAGTATAGCACTAATCTCACTTAGCACTCATGAAAATCTGAGAACATAAATTCCCTGTTCAACAATATTTTGAATTACTGCCATCTCTGTTATGTGAATTGTGGTGAAAACAGTGGTGCTGTCTCAGGGTTTGCTTGTACCTCCTTCAGACCATTATAAATAGGAAATGCATCAGACAGATCTTTAGGCTTTCTAGTGGATTTCAGGTAATGAAAGTTCATCTTGCATAATTACAGATTGCACATCCCTTGATTATGTATATGACATTTTTGTAAGCCGTGTTTTATAGAAAACTGGTAAAAACCAATACTAAAATTAAATTGGTTGCATAACTGCACGTATGTTCCCTGTAACAAATGTAACAGAAATCCATGAAAGGATTATGAGGTAGAATGTAGAGACTGTTGAAAAGACCAGAGTTCCCCTAAAGAATGTGTTTACTCTGTAGTTCTGGGTGCATAGTACATATAAAACTGTGCAATATTCAACACCAATTACTGTATTCTCTTGACAACAAATTAATCAAAAACAGTGTGTGTGTGTGTGTGTGTGTGTGGCTTTTTGACTTCCTTTTAATCTTGACATTGCTCATTTCTGCAGTTTGCCTGATCTGAAATTACATTTAAACTGGCAAAAGTCCAGCATACTGGTCTGTGAATTCCAACTTCACCACTTTCAATTTGACGTAATGCAGTAGTAACTTGATTGTCACTTAACTGCTGCTGCTGCTGGAACATCAGTATAACATTTAAATGAGGGCTGAAGGTTTTTGGTAATAGTTTAAAATCAGGAAGAATATGAAATTTTATATTTTCATGACAATGAAGCTTCACATTTTTATTGCCCATTTTGGGTTTGTAATGTGTCTGGTGGATGGTCAGGTGTGATCTGTGGTCAGTAATACCCTGAAAATGGAGGCAATGTGTTCCTCCACATCAACATTATTTTATTACCACAGTGCATCATGCACTGTGGTAATAAAAGTCTTGTGCTTGTAATAAGAAGATGTAACCGCTGTGTTTGCTTGGGGTGCCATGTTTAACCTCCTGGCATGTGCTGCGAAGTTGTAGAGTCCACTGTTCTAGCCGATGCAGTTCTTCTAGTGCTGAAGTATAGAAATCAGGTTTTACAGATCTAGGTTTGAAGACACCGTCACTAACCGTCAGGAGCCTGCTCTGGAGCTGACTGTTATTGCTGTGTTCATAATGGCTCTTAGAGATGACTACGGTCTCCCCTGGTGCAAAATTTCGCAGCGCGATGTCACGTAGACACAGCGAGATGGGTTTGTGTTGATCTAAATATCTGCATAAATAAACGAATGAACAGAACTTGAAATATTTCCATTTCCAAGGATTGAGCAAAGTTCAAACTAATGTACCTTTACTTAATTCTTCAGATGCGGTTAAGCGTGCCTTGTTGCTGGGACGTTCTTACACAAAACTTGAAGCAGGATGTGAACAGTGTCTGGGCTTCGATTTGTTGGTTTCAGAACTTACACATTTTGAGAATAATCCCCTTTTACTGAATTATTTAAGTGTTTTTTCCGTCCTTCAAAAAGTGGACCTTAAATCAACTGACTCTGTGGTTCTAAGTACTCATGTTATGTACTGAGTTATTGCATTATTTGTTGCCTATTATACAAAAAGTGGACAGGTATTCGTATCTTTCCTTTAATCAGCCGACTCTGTGTTTATAACTATGCATGTCATTTAACTATCCTGACTAATATAGCTGAGTGGACCTTTTGGGGACAAAGTACCTCTGTTTTATTTCTGATTACAGTGTATCCAGAAATGGAATCATGTGGGAACTTTAACATATGATGTATGACTGGGGAGAAATACATAACCTAGTGTTCAATATGTCAGCCGAAATATTTGGGACATGCATGTGAAAATCAGTATTTCAGTAATCATTATTTAGTTGAACCTAAGTCGATAGTATATCCACGCTTATGCAGCAACACCGTAGGCAAACTATATATTCGAGTGGATGCTTCTTGCGTAACATAGTACAATATCTATTAGAGTACTGAAAGTAAAATTTAAATACGTATCAGCTTGTTATCTAGCAAACACTTTCCTAAATTTGTAAGTCATCACTGAAATAGAATGTGTAGCGTATGTGAAGAAGAAATTGTCTATGGCGTATCTGATGAAGTGGGATAATTTGGATATACCCCTGTTTTGACGGTTTTCCTGTCACAGACACATTTCTATTCATACGCCTAAGTGGGGTGTCCCCCAAGCCACAACACTACTAGGCGCTTCACAAAAGATCTGCCAAAAGCGACGATTAGCTTTGTCATACCCATTTGTCGGGTCTCTGTGGCTTCATGCAACAACTCAGCTCCCACTACGAATTTTAGTGAAAATTTGTGTTGGAGATTTTTAGTGAAATTTTCCTACAAAGTTCAAGTTACGTTAAAAACGTGACGACAATAAGAGGTTGTATGTGATGAGAGCCATGGTACAGTGATGAGGTCCCAGCCAATGCCATCGAATCTGTAGGGAACAGGGGGCCAGATACCATCCTCTGGCACCAAATGTAATTCAGCGCTGCGTTCTAATTGCTACTGCTACTACCAAACGTAATAAAATAACCAGATTTCAGCTTTGCAACAAACCTTAGTGCCACACTGTTTAGTAGCACTTTATTATTATTATTACTAGCAGAACTGCGTCTGCCGAGGTTAGAAGCCTGCATAGACATGGGGTAGTCGGTAACCTCCCTGGTCGGCAAAGACCTATCGCCGTGCTCCACGGTGCCCCAGCTGTAAATATTCTGGCGGGGTAGAGGTGGGTATGGTTGCTTCCGAACCCTCTGGTGGTGTACGTCTGATCTTTTATTTTCACGTTAGCCCCCCTCCACACACACTCTCAGGAGGTGATCACTACTAACGCTCTGGGTTTGAGTGTGTAGAATGATGGGAGTTTGGGTGAGGGTTTTTATTTACTATTAAATAAGAACATGCATGAGCACAATTTTTTTTTATGGCGCTACAGCCCCTAGTGGACCAGGGCCTCTTCATTATCGAGGCTACACGACCACACTAAGACACCACACTCGGTAAGACTTCTGTGTACGTGTGATCAGCCCGACGCAGAGACAACTACACGACAACACATAACACTCACCAGAGACAGACAGCCAGGCAGGATTCGAACCCGAAGTAGCGGCCGCAGACCTACGCCTTAGACCGCGCGGCTATTGGGATCGGCGACACATACTATATACTTATAAAACCTATATTACACCTCGTATACAAAATTTATGCAAGTAATTACCATCCTCATTCATAATTTTTCATCACGTAGTTCCTGATTAATCCAAATCCATTACAATCTGGCTTTCTCCGAGCTTTGTCTTAGTACCACTCGTTCCATCTTCACTTCCACTTTTATGCATATCTGGCCTAATCCAGTCAACATCACTGACCCGATTGCTAGCCAGTTTGAAGTGCTGGATGTTCAGCTGTGACGTAAGGCGATAATCGTGAGCAGAGTTTAGCTGGCTGCAATGTGAAACAAATGAAGCAATTCAGAAAGTCTGTGGTCCCTAGCTGAAATGTCTGGCTGACCTTTAATAACGTCTGCTATCACACATCAGTGTGACAGAGCCTCCTGTATGGAAGTGTGTTTTGTGCTTACTGTGTCTTGAAATGAGGACTATTTAAGGGACAAATCTCTTTGAGTCATTGGTTTCCAGAGTTATTATTGTTACACACAACTTTTTGACTTTCTTCGACCTACTTACTCCTTTTACTGTGACAACTTGCTAATTAAATATTCTTACAGCAACTGTATTTTGTCGTGTTGCATTTAAAATACCAGTAAAAATTTTACACGTATGATTTCTCTGATCTCTTGCTGTTGCTGTGCAAACTGACTTTTGTGATTTGGACTCACGTAGCACATGGCTTTACAAGGCTATGTATCCTTATTATCTCGCGTTTGTGAGATTAGTACAAAAAATGCATGAGATGGTCTAACATAGTATGGCGGCACAGAGTTGGGAATTGGATGCGTGTTTTTAGCGTAAAGATACAATGAAAAACACAATATTTACCATGCATTGCTTGATACTTCATTTTAATTACATAATGTGGCACCCAAAACGTGGATTTCTTGTGGTGTGTTGTAATAATCAAATGACGTAATTTTCTTTTAACGTAATGTTCCTATATAGTGGCGCTAGTATTGCTTTCGCCTCAAAAGTTTGCGCGCCCGTCATGTTGTTACTGACTGTAATGAAATTTCAAACTGCAGCATTGATGTGTGCATAATATGTATAGTAAGTTTCGTGGGATTCGCTTAAATGGCTCAGAAGTTGATGGTTAGACAACCCACACGGACAGTATGATCTCAGAAGATTAATTATTTTTACTAAACGAGTAGGTTAAAAAGGACAATGATTTGTTGAAAATGTTTACGTTGTGTAGTGTGTTGTAAGTTACACAGTTCGTTGTATGCTTTTGTAGAATGTAAGTTGTATAATTTTCCTGCAGACTTTCAATACGTAAATTCTTCAATTAAGTAGAATACATAGAGGAAAACGGCAGAGTACGTGTCTCATGTATGTCGTAAATTTCAGGACACTTTTGGAACAAAGTGCAAACAGGTCATGTAATTTTATTTAAGCATCACTCTGTCGTAGCAGACATTATTGACCTGAGTGATGTTAAATAGTCTTAGTAGATGAGACCGAATTGTCGGCAAAAATTTGTTCTAGTGATGACATGAAGAAAGTGGGCATAGATTGGGGCGGGCTTGACGACTGGGGAATGGGGGTTGATTTCCGGAGAGGCAGAGGTTTTTCTTGTTTCCACAGCATCTAGACCGGCTTGTGTCCAATGGACAGTGGGGATTCTTTCCCCGAAGCAAAGCGATGGGAGTGTGAAGCTGACCGGCCATCTCCATTTAGTGCCATCGTGAAGAATGCTTGGAGCTATACTTCCACTTTCCATTATGTTTTTATGGCGTGGCGCTTAATTAAGCACAAGGACACCCATTCACTCACCCACCTCCAGTCGTTCAATTTATCCATCAGTCCATTCATTTAGTCACGTAGTCACTGAATTTCGCCCAAGGAATAAACAAATGAATCAGTCAGTTGATAAATTAACAAACGCAAGTGAGAAAGCAGCTATTAAAAGTAAGTTGTTTTTGTGTTCCACGCCTTTTTCTCCTAATGTAGTTGATGAATATACTGGAAATATCCTACACTGATAATACGGACCGAAACAGGTAGAGGTGTGTAGTTTTATCAGTGTAATTGTAAGTTGTGTTCCTATTGATTAGCACCGTCATAACGGTGCCGATGCAGATCTCAAGATGGTCCCATTCTGTCTAATAATTCTGGTTTCAATGCAGTTTGCATGGCCCTGCGTCAGTTGCCCACTACTACACACGCCAGCTTGTCACACAAGTCACAGAAAACAGTTCTTTACATATTGGTTGTATGACTTAATTATTTTTCGTGCCGGAGTAAGGAAAACGTACCCTGAAGCGCTATGACATAATTGAAGGGATGTCAGAGCGAACTGAATTCAAACATCTTTCTTTTTTTAACGACTGTTTGCCTTCTTTACCTCTGCTTCGAGCTTTTGAGTTTTCTTCACGCTACCGCATATTTAATTCGACATGTGAAAAAAAAAATTGTTTTCCTTTATTTTTTATTTCTGCAGGGGGAAGATTTCTTATACAGTTGCTTGTTCCACTTTAATGAAGGCGACGGGGGTAGCGTTATTATTATTATTATTATTATTATTATTAGCAGCAGTAGTAGTAGTAGTAGTAGTAGTATATGGATGCCTCTTGTCACAGGCTTTTTTTCTTCCTGGTACTTCTCTTGAACCAGCGGTGATCCCCACCGCTCAAGCTTCAAGCTTCACACTGTAGTACTGTTCGTATTATGTGTAATGTTCCAAGTATAGCTGCATATTATTATTATTATTATTATTATTATTAATGGTGGTAGTATTAGTAGTACAGTAACTCTCCGACTTACGTACTTCTCGACTTATGTAAATTCGACTTTACGTAAATTTTTGCCGGCCGGTGCAAACTTAAAGAAATCGTGGAAACGTATTTTGCATCCCGCAGGAAATAAATAGCAAGGGATGTTTAATTATATTATTTTTGATTATATTCCCTTTTGTACTGGCACTTGTCTTAATATTTTTATTGTATATTTCGAAGCACAATTTTGTAATTTTTCCCGCGCGTGAGATATAAAAATTGAATTGAATTGAATTTAGGGATATTCGAACTTAGGTAAAACCCGATTTGCTTAAAGTTCCGCGAAACGCAAAGCCCGGGAGTGGCTATTGCAGTAATACATAGGTACTTCAGAAAGTTTCCGCACTCTTTTGTCTTTAGGGTATTCGTAAGTGTTAGACTGCTGAGAGTTGGCAGCATTGTACACCATATCCTGATTGTCTGACCTTGACTATGGCTGGTCCCCATCCTCAGTGTGTGAGTAGCTATTGATCGCGTCTTTCAGTTTGCACCAAAGAAGAGCAGAGAATTGTCATAAGATTTCTGTGGGCACAAGGTGTTGAAGGTGCCGAAATTCACGCACGTTTATGCACTCAGTATGGGGACAACGCATTGCCACGACGAAGCGTATACGAATGGATAGAAATGTTTAAAAATGGTCGGACAAGTGTAATGGATGCCGAACGCTCGGGACGGCCATCAGCGTCAACAACTAATGAGAAGCTGGAAGAAGCCAGAGCCATTATTCTCACTGACAGAAGAGTGATAATAGAAGAAATCGCGTTACAACTGGGTATCAGTCAAGGTACGGCCTATTCTTAAGTGCATGACATTCTTGGGTTTCACAAAGTTGCTGCAAGGTGGGTGCCCAGACATCTGACAGAAGAGCATAAGCGCAACCGCCAGCACATCTGCTCCAGTCTTTTGGAGCAGTACAATCGTGAAGGCGATAACTTCTTGAATCGCATCATCACTGGGGATGAAACCTGGGTTCATCATTATGAACCAGAAACCAAACGGCAGAGCATGCAATGGAAGCACACGTCATCTCCTTC
>Ga0136643_10002790_pt1 | contig 23010 bp, 16 predicted proteins | sample TergutLab28metaG_FD_96883 | JGI IMG/M metagenome (GOLD analysis project Ga0136643, IMG submission 96883) | Labiotermes labralis P1 segment gut microbial communities from Petit-Saut dam, French Guiana - Lab288 P1 (version 3) (version 3) | ecosystem: Host-associated > Arthropoda: Insects >... | reverse complement strand
TCTCATAAACGTTACGATTTGGGGGGGGGGGGGGTATCCAAAAAATAAAAACGTTTTTTTTCCTTTCTCCACAGTTTGTTATAAAATTTTTTCATATAAAAAAAAAAAAAAACCAAAAAAAAATAAAAAAAAAATTAAGAAAAATGTAAAAAGAGGGGGGGGGGGGGGGGGGGGGGGTGAAACCTCATCGCGGATTTAAATTTAGAAACACCGATATCTGTCGTATGTTTTATCAGATTAGTTCTGCTGAAGAAAATTGCTTTTCTACTCACATTTGCCTTTGTTTCGTCGATATCTATCAGGAGATGCGAAGCCGATGTGACCACCACTTTGTCTGTTGAACTCGGCCTGAATCGCCGGTCCCGGGGCTCGAATAAGGAGCACTGCTTTATTGAAAGGTCGGCGGGCTGCAGGTCCCCACTCATGAGTTTTGACAACCAACACGGATCCATTCACGACGGATTCGGCGGGAAAGCCGTTCTTGAGCAGGCTGTAATCTTTGTACACGGACCCAGTGTATATGCCTGCACGACAATGTGATGAGAAGCTACTGGATCAGACGGCAAGGCATGGATAAATAATGAGCTCCGAGAGTAACTTTCTGGTGCATCAGACTTCTTTTGCTACAATGTATTATTTCAGAGGTGCACAATTTTTCCAGAAATCTAGGAGCTACCTCAAAATTGTAGGGTTTAGAAAGGTTATAAGAAGCAAGATCCATACGGAGAATCTAGAAATTTAAGCCCACTGTAGAAAGTTTAGTCGCAATGGCTACTTGGTCCTGGAATTTGTGCAACTCTGTGTTATTTTAATATAATGTGAGGGAAATTTATGGTCGATCAACAACATGAAACTTTAGACCATGGTTTCGAGTGACGGATGTGTATGTCTATTTTCATATAATGGAATCACACTCGAATCAGAATTATTATTTTTGCAACGTGTGATTATTATTATTATTATTCCCATCACCACCACCACCACCATCATTATCATCATCATCATCATCATCATCATCACCATCATCTGGGGAAGAATTGATGTCCGAATTTTATATGCGAAGGTAAACACTTGTACCTACCAGACTACATAGCTCCACATTCAATAATGTAAATTTTCATACATACCAACATACAGAGCTTCGCATGCCAGAAAATAAATATTCAAATCTACCAGACTACATTGCTTCACCTCCCAGAATAAGAAAGTTTGTATCTGCCAGACTACTCACATTCACATTTACGAATGTAAGTTTTCAAACTTTCCAGACTACACAGCTCGCATGACAGAATATAAATATTCATGCCTACCAGACTATACAGCTTCACATTCCAGAAAGTGAATTTTTGTACCTACCAAACAACACATTTTTATATCCCAAAATAAAAATTTTTTTACCTGCCTGACAACAGGAATCTGCATGTCAGAATATAACATTTCACACCTGCCAGACAACACAGCTGAGCATGCCACAACAAAAAATTTCATACCTATCTGAATACACAGCTACATATGCCAGAATATCAATTTTCGTACCTATCAGACTACACAGCTACATATGCCAGAATATCAATTTTCGTACCTATCAGACTACACAGCTACATATGCCAGAATATCAATTTTCGTACCTATCAGACTACACAGCTTCATATGCCAGAATATCAATTATCGTACCTATCAGACTACACAGCTTTATATGTCAAAGTATCAATTTTCGTACCTATCAGACTACACAGCTTTATATGCCAAAGTATCAATTTTCGTACCTACAATACTACACAGCTTCATAAACCAGAATATAAAATTTTCGTACCTATCAGACTACACAACTTCATATGCCAGATTATCAATTTTCGTACCTATCAGACTATACAGCTTCATATGCCACAATATTAATTTTCGTACCTATCAGACTACACAGACTAATATGCCAGAATATATATTTTCATACGTACCAGACTGCACACATTCACATGCCACAATATCAATTTTCGTACCTATCAACTACACAGATTCTAACGCCAGAATATATATTTTCGTACCTACCAGACTGCACAGATTCACATTCCAGATTATACATATTCGTACCCTCAATGCTACACAGCTTCATATGCCTGAATATATATATTCATACCAAGCAGACTAAAGAGTTTCACATGTCGAAATATAACATTTCGTACCTCCCAAACTACACAGCTTCATATGCCAGAACACGGTTAATTACCGCCACATTAATAATTACAGCTGCGAAGAAAATTTAGTGCATCACTTAGTTCCAGTTTTAAGCAATATTAATTTTTTCGGCGGCGACACATATAAATCTCTCCGTCGCCATTTTGTTTCTGTTGCCTTACAAAAGAAACATGTCACGCACAATTTGAAGGTACGAATGGCATGAAGAATATTGTCGAATATTTATTAAATATAAAATAGTTAACTTCATTGCAGTATTCCCTAAATGCTATATTACATCCATATTCTCGGAGACTTTCCCTTTCAAAAGGTACAAAACTTTTGATACACTATGTAAAATTTAACTGTATCGAGGTAAGCTACACCATTCTGATATCTGAAATGAGAGAAAGGAATAAATTAGGAATAAGTTGTCGGGACTAAAATATATATATATATATATATATATATATATATATATATGTGTGTGTGTGTGTGTGTGTGTGTGTGTAAAAAATGTTTAAGTTCTGTAAGAATTTGGTGTAATAAAATTTAGGAATCCACTTAAAATTCTCTTCTCCCGCTTATATTTGGCAGGTACGAGACAGTGCAGAAATGAATACAGAAGATTGGTGGGGAAACCTAAGGAAAGTGGCCGCTCGAAGACTTGGGCATAATCGTAGATGTGAAGAAGATGATGATGATGCTTAAAATGATGTGATAAAAACCCGTTGGGAGTACGCGGACTGGCTTGATATGGCAAGGAATAGGGCAAGGGGCGGTCTGTTGTAAAGTCGGTAATAAACTTTCCGATTTCATGAAACAGAGAAATTAATTGATTACTTGAAAATTTATTAGTTTTTCAAGAATGGCTTCGCTCCATGGAGTTAGTTGGTTGATAAGCCTACAAGATGAAATCATTTCCGCGATTTTATTAAACTTCTGAATAAAACAATGAGAATTAGTGGCAAACGCATTCTTACAAGAAATAAAAATGTTTCTATAATTCCCACCTGTGACCTGCTGCAGCAGGTAGCGAACCCACGTGTTGCCACTGCCAGGGAAAGAAGCCAGAGCCACGACCGGTCCCGGCTTTTCGAGAAAGCGCAACGCCTGACACCACTGCAAACGGTTGCGTCTCGTTGCGGCTCTTATGCCCACCCCCAGAGGGACTCCTCCTCGAGACCGACTCCCGCTTCCTTGGGAACCCTGAAAACTTCAGTTCAGTGATAATAGAATCTGACGTAATGTGTGCAGTTTCCTGTTGCTCCTTGTGGCAAAAAACTGCTTTCTTAACTAACTCCAGCTCATTGTTTCACTTTTTGGTAGAGAAGGTGTAGGTTTGGTCAAGAAGTTCCTTGTTGTTAACTACCAAAAGAATCATAAAGGTTACTGAAGCCCGCCACTGAACGCAACCTTTATTCTGTTAAGTCCAATTCACATAGTCAAAAAGTGTTTATTTGTGAGGAACTTAAAGGTGACTTGTCTTCAATTACTAGATTTCACAAGTAAGCCGCCAAAATGTTTCTACTGACTGTTTCTTATTACTCCATTGATTCTACAGTATACATGCAAATTAACGTACCCTTCGTACATTAATTACTATCAATGACTTTCAACATTATTATTCCATTGATTCTACATTCTACTTGCAACTTAACGTATCGTTCGTTTATAAATTACTATCAATTACTTGCCACATTCTCAAGGAAATGTGGAATAAATCACGAAAACACTACGTTATATCAGCTCATATTTCTATCGAGTACGAAATCACTTTTTTCGAATCAAGTTTGCCCTGTAGGACGTTCTAAATACACCACTGTACTAGGTAACTTGGAATGGAAACATCTCCGCTGTAAAAAGTATGTGGTATGTTTCGGTTGGTTTTCTTTCTTCAATAATACTCTTTGTAAATATATACTCAGATTTATTATAATAATCAACAAATATTTAGAAACTGTTGTTTTAATTTGTATGTCTGCTTATGATATTGTTCCGCTCGTGCAGGTAGCGAACGGACTGCTGTATTTTAATCGAAGGGGCTGAGGTGTCGAGAACCCAGCGGTGTTACTGCCTCAAGTTCAACCTGGTTTGCGGTTGCTTAACCATCCCGAAAGGAAGTGTGGTTGTATAGCTGTCGACTGAAAGCTTGTGGCTGAAGTGGTGCGCCGAGAGACTACTGAAATTTTACTCATCTGACACGACTTGCTATTAATCCTTTCATACGACAGTTTTCTCCATTGGAATGAATGAATGAATGAACATCAACCAAACACAAACTAGAGAGACAGTTTAAGACCGAGACTTGCACAAATGCAAAAGTTGATGTCCCTCGGTCTGCTTTGCCATTCCTGTGTTTAACCGCATCGCTGGGCTGAGTAACAGACACCTTAATCTATAATTGAATTGCGCCTACTCTAAAGAGATTCCCGTCGCGGTTGAAAACTTCGACGTGGATATACTGATCACAATTGCTCAAGAGACAATAGACGTTTATGAGGAGGCAAAACTTAGGCTGGAAGGGTCTGTGAATTTCGAAACCAGATTGGTCATGTCTAAGGCTAGACTCGTGGCGAAAATCAGGCACTCACCTAGAGCCGCCATGCCTGGGAAAAGTGCTGGACGTGTCCTCTCTTTGCGTGTTACACCATGGCATTCACCTTACAACTAAGGAAAAAGCATGGCTGAAACCTTAGTGTAGTCGAAGAGTGTCAGTTGGGCACGATTAAATACGTCAACACGGCCAAATTTTGACAGCTAGCCAAACGTTCGTTGATCCCTGCTTTCATTGGGATATTTTAGAAGACCGAGATCAAAACTCGGCCACTGTAGATATCTGCCGAGCTGTCTAACTAAAGGGTTCTCCACACCAGGTAACGTTGAGTCGAATTTCTCCGTTAGAGTTCTGATGTGGTCGGCAAAGAATGAAACTTCCAAATTCTCGTGAATTTGCCTGTTACCAAAATAACAAGGTGCACTGGCAAGAACGAAAATGCAATTGGATTGAAGAGCCCGCATAAACCAAATATTAGGGCGGGCGGTAAACCTCTAATTGGTGCACAATTAACCCATTTTCGGACAAATTACTGCCTATACAGTAGAACTCCATGGACAGAGCATTCCTCCCGTTTAAGAAAGGTCCCAAAACTCCCAGTCTCTGTGCCGCTTTCTTTCTCACGTGATCGATATAAGTAGAGCAGGTCATCCTTGTATCAAGGGTCTTCCTATGTTAACGGGTGGAGCCAGTGGATTGGATTCCAGAACACCTGAACTGTTCGTGGTATCGACAATTGCCAATGACCCTAGCGAAGAGCAACGCCGTGCTATTCAAGGCGTTGATGCAGTTCCTCTATTCTTTCAGCAACCGCTGTAAGTCGCTTAGATATGACGCCACGTAGTTGACGATCAGCGCTGTCTGGCCAGGCGTGATTAAAATGGCCGTGCTGCTAGCGTAGACAGCTAACTCAACGTGGCAGGAATGCAAATGCTTGTCCATGACATACAGACTGAGAATGACGGGGGAAATTATTTCACCCTGAACCACGTTAGCCATCAAGCAACGACAAATGGATGTGGCTGTTTGAAAAGACGCTTCGAACGTCTGACCATGTAGAGAGGAAGAAATGGTTCTCGCAATGTACAAGGTGAAATTCTGAGCTGTTAACTATTCGAGAAGACAATCCACCCATACCTAGTCACATCCGGGAAAACCCCGTCTATGAGCCTCTTCTAATCAAAATTCCTGTCCACTGTTTCAATGAGGCAGGTTATCTGTTGTGCAGGACTATGTTACGTTTTGAAACAAAACTTCTCTTTGTGCAGAAACCAGTGACCTCGTACTTCGTTTACGATCATTGTAGGTAGGATAATTTCAAACAAATATTCAGTCGTGTCTAGCAGACGTATAGGGCGATAAGAAGAAGGCAATACCGGATCTTCCCCCGGTTTCAGGATAGTAAAGACTGAGGTGTGTTTCCATACGGGTGGGAAGTACAGCATTCTAACAGTCGCGTTAAATAATGTAACGAGGAGGGATTCAACTCTCGGTTTAAGATGCTCAGGGTCCTGTTTGGTATACTATTACACATGTCGTCTTGTCAACCTGGAGACCATGGATGGGATCTTGAACCTCCATTAGTTGCTAAACATAGGCGCATATACGGGAACAAAACAATATGCCATAATCGCCTTGTCAACAACCTCCATGACGGCCGTTTCCCATGGGATCTTTACCGGAAGAGACTGAGCCTCCAGAATATCTGTAAGACCTTCGCCTTAATCGGAGCCCAAGAGACCAATTCCCCTTCTTGTGACGGCGGGAAATGAAGAAAGGGGAATTATCATCAGATTTCTTTTCACCTTTCACAGTGACTGATCCTCCGGATCAACGCTGTACAACGCCGAACTCAAATTATCTCGCTTCCAATCTTTCGCCTGGTCAATCACCGTCCTCTATAGGCCATTGACCTATTTTTTTTAACGCGGTCGCTATTGATTTGGTACTTTCTCCTTAAAAGTTTCTTAAATCGTAATGAAGAATTTGCACTTGGAATGTCTCTCCTTTTATACCGTATGACCGAGTAGTTGGCCGCTATATCATTCTCGTGTAAGCACAGCATGACCCAGGGGTGGCGCGAGCGACTACCATTATATTACCGTGTAGAAGGGCCAGCTGTTTTCGAGGGCTGGTCATTAGTTTTGGCGGATTGTTGAAGGTTACTTAGGACTCCCACAGTAGTAAGAGCAAGCGGTTCTGTCAAGCTGTAAGAGCAGAGTGCAATCTGTCCCACTTGTGAATCGGAGAAAACAGCGTTTCAGGAACGACAGCACCTGCCAAGGCCACGTGGTGACAGTACCAATTAGCTTTAATCAAGGAACTTTCGACGCTGCAGTCCTACAAAGACCTGCGCAAGCTAACTAAAATTGTGGCGTCAATACGGATGAGGAAGATCTCCCAACCAGGGAAGGCCAACGGCTACACCGGTATACCAACTGAGAACCTAACAATCTCACCTGTTTCTGGAGGTGAAATTTCACCCTCCAAGAATCGAAGAAGCATTTCCTGGGCAAGCGCAAAACCAACGTGCGAGCAAGCTGGGTAAATATGATGGAATTTGCCAGCATGCACCCAGCACTCGGAACAATATCCGCTGCTACTTCCGCACCTGTACACGCACCAGCTGTTAACCGACGAAAGAACTAGTTGCTGATTTCAGTCACAAATTCGGGCCCAACATGTTAGAGCGAAGTGTGCAGTTGCTATAGCTGGGTTTGTTGCTTCCCCAGAGACAAGTAGCCTCACGCCCGAGGCCAAGATTTCAGACGGTCAGAACAAGCCCTCTCTTTCGAGACAGCACATAGGCGCATGTCACATCGTGACATTTGCGTGTCTGTGAAAGGCACGCCGAGCGGTACCACTCACCCAAACCCACAAGCGGTTGACAAAAAAATACCCGCTAGGGAGCAACTCAATAAAAACTATAATAATTGTTTCAGGTGTAACGTACACGCGTGGCTTCCTTGCGTGGTTATGAACACCGTACCAATTTGGACTGTCGGCACAACTGAAGGGGAAGACGTTGATCCCGTGAATGTTTTATGGATTCCGAGCCACATTCAGGAATCTCCAATCGATTGAGCTGCCTACAGAAATGTAATAAACTGAAGAAGTCGCATTTTGTTGAACAATTATTAAATTCGGGATTGGAAATGTTTCCTATCACGTCTTGTAGCTCCCGAATGATTACTGATGCGTCTGCTTTTGAAGACCCTCGGAATACTTATGCCTGAGAGGATTATTTGGTAAGATTTGGAAACTCAAGATTTTCTCGCTTCCAGGGAGTCACGCATCTCCACTCGGAGATTCGTGATCAAGACCCCACTAAGGAAAGTTCCCTCACCCCTCGCTCAATGGTGTCGGTGGCGCCGGGACCAGAGCTCTCGAGGTTCATTCTGTCACTGAGCTATGCGGTATATGGGTAACGGAGGGGAGGAGTGAAATATTTGTCAGCACTTTGACCGCACATAGCGAAACTCTGGATTCTCGCACCGCTGCATTGGTTGTTTTGTGCCTCACGTCTTCGGTGAGTGCCAAACTCCAAAGACAGCCCAAATACTGAAGCAGCTTGGGTGACCACAGCCAAATATCTGAGTCTTGTAAAGAGAAGACAATCCAAAACCGTGCTTACGAAGCATAAACCTGAATACAGGTAAAGGAGTGGCGTAGCAGGACAACTTGTCGCGCCAAAGCAGTGCAGGTTTGATTTCCTCTTGAGCAGGAGAGCCTTCGCGCAGGTTGGAACCTCCTGGTTCGAAGGTGTTTCGTTTTCAAGGCCACTAATACGAATACACCAAACCCCACTCCTGAGCCGATCTTGGAGGCCTTCGAGCATTCACAGACGAGCAGGAACAGGAAGACAGGCAAGACTAATTATAATGCTGCAAAATACAGCTGTATCCAAGGCGTCTGCTGTAATTACTCAGAGGAAATTGGGCAATACTGCAAAGCCCAAGTTAGAACACTCGATACCTACTTACTTGTACGTCCCACCACGTAGCATGCAATCACCTCTCGAACGCACATTTGATTTCCTCGACAACTTTTTTCTTGGCGCCTGTGTAGAGCTCACCCGTCAACTAATCAGATCCTTCCCACCAGTACTACTGGGACTGATCACCCGCGGGACTTCCTGAAAACCGTTGTTCTTTCTTGGCTGCATAACAGAGCGGCCTAAAAGGACTTAGAAGATACCTTGGGTATTTCCTGTTGGGAAGCGGAACGAATCCGCGGCAGGGACATTGAATTGGATCTTTTTGTCAACGAACACTTTGTCAAAATGTATTTCCTAAGTGAGACAATTGTTAGTCCAGGAAAATACTTCGGGCTTCCTAATTTTGTCTACTACCGTACAGAACGGATAACATATGGAGACAGTACAGTTGTTATGGTACACTTCACCATGTTGTAACTGTCGCGGGCCTGGGTAAATTTGAGAAAACTGCCATACACATCATGTGGCCGGCAGAGATGTGAAAATCTTTTCGGCTTACCTCTCAAACTATCGTCCTCTGATCGAATTGAAACGGCCTGTTTTCGTCGTAGATTATGCATGCTAATTCACTGTGATCTGAATGCTAGGAACATGTGCTGGAATTCCAGGCCCATCGACAGAAAAGTTTCTTGCGTAATTACAACAGCAACTTGTCCTGTTTGATATATGGTCCCGAAATGGCATTCCAAAAATCTTTCTGCCACACCTGATGCACTTCTTATCGTACTAACAAAGGCCATTTTATGCCCAGTGTATCCGAACATGTACTCACGTCTGAGTTTAGATAACTTGCCTGCACTTTTCAACATGACGTGTTGTTCTTTCTTTTCCACTCGCCGGTCAACCCTGATTTCAGGCTCAACGACTTTCAACATTCGAAACTCGCCCGGAGAATGGACAATCGACACATGTGGTGAGGAACAATTGGGCGCCAAATTGGAGGCTTTGTACCTTTCAACGACCAAGAAAAATCTGCGTGATGACACATGGCCACTGATGCCGTCTTGTATTCTGGTTGATATGCGCCTAAAATTTTAGCTAAGGAGGCAGTGTGAAATCACTTTGGACACCAACGTTAAAGCTGAGGTCAACCGCCAACCGTGTTCGTTTACTTGTTAGCTGTACTAGTGGAGGAATGCCCAATGGAGCGCGACGCTGGAGGTCCTTGATCCCGAGTACCAATCGTTGTGGAAGATTACTATTGGATTGATGAGAATTACTACTCCATCACTTCCCCTTGTCACCTGGTGAGTTCTGGGTGTCTGGAACTCCGGGAAAACTGAAGCCGTGGCCAATAGTCGGGAGACAGGTGTAGCCGGTTGAGACTTCCTATCCGTCTGTTATACAGACGGCTAACCAGGCCTGAGTGTCCACTTTTTAATTCAGTTACGGAAAATAAGTTACCCAACCACGCCGATGTTCAAGACGCCATTCCGGGTTTCAGGTAGAAAAGGCACAAAGATCAAACTCTATTCCATTTAGGGTTCTGAAGCATCCTACTCAGCAGGCTACATTCCTCCTTTTACATGGTATTCAAAGCAGCCATCCTCATTCAGCACTTCCAACCAATATTAAAGCAAGCCTGCTTGATATCATTCCTCGAAGTAGGAAATCACGCGGACACGCCAACATCATATCATCCTGTAAGTCTCTTGGATATAATTTACTAATTATTTTAAAAATTATACGTGCTAGGAACCTGGGCGAAGTAATCTTGCGTGGGCTACTTGTTTACGTGCAGTTTTGTTTCATATCCAAACACAGCACGCCTCTGCTGCTGGTCCACCTGGGTTAAAGTATGACCAGGAAGTTTGGGAGAAGAGGTTGACAGGTGTGGTTATGCTCTGTGTGGCTAAGGCCTATGACACTCTTTGTTTCGAAATTCTCCTTTAGAATCTATCTATCCTTAATTTTCTATCCTACTTTGTGAAAACAATCTCGGCCTGTCTCTAGGGCCGAGTGTTCGGAGAGTTCTTCCAGACAGCCACGTCATTTCTTCGAAGCATCAGGCGTGAGGTTGCACAGGGCCCCTTAATCTGCCCTGTCCTTTACAGTCAGTTTTTAATGACGTGCCTTCACACTCGTTTCACGCCTAATTAGCTCTCTAGGCGGATCACACGGCCATCATTGGCACGTGCCGCAAGCCGCTGCCGTACATCAACTTCATGGTAGAATACGTCAGAGACTTAGAGCGGTGAATGAGAGATTTAAGGTTTGTCATCATTATCTTGAACAGCTCTAGCTTGATTTTCGTGATGGCCGGAAGGCGTTTCCTCAAGTCGCGACCTGGACAAATGTTCGAAGAACCTATCATTTTGGTCGATACCACCAGGTATCTAGTGGGTGACACATGAGACACGGCTGAAATTGTCTCCTCATATCGACCAGGTTAGAATAAGAAATGTCCAGAAGCTGGGACAGTTGTTTTGTTTCCTTAACAGGAGAAGCGGTCTTTCTAACTTTTCAACTGGAATGGGTTCTTGCTTTACAAGCAGTTCATTCGTCTCATGATGGTCCACGCCAACCGTATATGGAGGTAAGCTGCCCTCGCCGCCGATGGGAGCCTGCATGTGTTAAATGCTAATTGCCTTCGCCTTCGTACGCGTGCACCTTTGTACACTGGTAACAAGCAAACTCAGGAAAATGTGCGAATTCCATTCTTCGCGGACACTATCAGAGCCCTAACCGAGTATTTTAACTCAATGTTAACTGACGAGGTTAGCCCTTCTTTCGGTAACTCGGCAGAAAACTGAGATCTTTGAGTATTACGGTGGCCAATGGACTAAACAAATCAGCTAGATACCTTTCGGTTAACACTGACTGAGGGTTTTGCGTGATTTTCCTCATTCATAAGAAGAACGCCAGTGTGTAATTTAAAGCCCGGGTGCGTCCCGCAATGTCCCCGTCAGGCGCGGTAGCTTCACCAACGTGTCTGTCGACAGATACATGCTCTTGGATTGTGATCGCACCATTCTTAGCTCAAAAACCCACACTGCCACCCAAACAAAGAATAAGCACCAAAGAAACAAAATCACGTGCTGCCTTAGTGCCAATCATTCGAACGCCCCAGTCTAGGTCTTCGAACTTGACTCAAATTTGTTAGAATAAGCAGAATTCCCAGTTTTAGTGTAAGATGCCTGTTAGTGAGCCCAGCAATGAGATTAAAACCAAGTGTGCATAAACATACTGATGGACGTTCGTACAAGTATCCGTCCTTAGCAATTTGGCTTTGCTTGGTTTGGCTTGTAGAAGTGTCGCGTCTGAGTTGCGATGTTGCTCTGGTTAGGAGAGCTAGTGTGATACGTGGGGTTGGAATCGGGTCGTGAAAAATTCCTTTTCTGAATATAATGTGTAGTTCCCATGACTGTACACACTGTTAGACATCTTTTAATAGTCTTGCTGTTTGGAACAAAGAAATCATTGTAGCCTTCCTAAAGGTTGGCCCTAAAGTCTGAAATTTTCTTGGAGATTGCCACAAACATTAACAAGGAAGGCAGTGTACTTATGACGTAAATTATGAATCTTTCGCGCCATATTTATCCGTTCTCGGCTACTTTAACAGCGTAATACCATTTCACTCAACAGAGCGAACTTTTGGTGATTTAATACATCGGGCAGCAATAAAATTTCCTTAGGTCTTTACACGAAGTTCCCGATATTTGTCCTCGTTTTAATCAAATTTGAGTTTTCGCGACGGATATTTATGAACCTTTTCAATATCAGATTCCGCAGATCTCCGTTAAGTGGGAGTCACACTAATAGGCCTACATGTAGACAAAAAGAGCGGACGGACAGTCAGACGGATGGATGGCCATGACATACCTAACAGGTGCTTTCTGCGACTATCCGAAAGCAGCGTAAAAGTGGTTGTAAATAATAAAAATGCTGCAGTTAAGACCTTCCCTGCCGACTGCTGCAGATCATGAAAAACGGGTGTAGCTTATTTGAAGGCTATAGATTGGACCTTCCCTGGGGCTTACGCAACTCATGAAAAATTGTTGTGTCTTATCTGACGGATACATTCTGGAATTTTCCAGGAGACCTACGAAATTCAAAATGGTTATAACCAAATCCAAGATTATAAGCCGAGAATTATCCTGAAGACTACCACAGCTCATGAATAATCTCAAGTAAGAACGCTGAAATTTAAAGTGAATAATTCCAAAAATCAAATAGGAAGCTCTCTGCCAAACCTACAGATGTACAGGCGACACAGAAAAGAATTGTATGACGAATTTTATAAATGTTTGTATAAATGGTGGGGAATTGTTGACCAACGGAAAAATAAAGAATTTTTCAAACAGGATTTCGCACTAAAGAGTCGTCTCTTGAAGTTTTCCTGCTCGTCCCATTTTGTTTTGTTTTAAATTAACCGTGCTAAACTCAGAATTATTATACGCAGATTACAAGGTGCCCCCCCCCCCAAAAAAAGACAGGGTGCAGAGCCTACGGCTCATAGCGTATAAATGTTTCTACATTCGAATTATTGACTTAACAGAAAGACAGTGGGATTGTGCCATAAGTCTTTCCCGCCTCCTCCCCCATCGTACATTTCAATGTTGACAGCCGCACTTTTAACCGAGCTTCACAGCAGGTGGCGACACGGAAAAACCCATAACTCTACCACCCCTACCGCGATTAGAGCCTCCTGAGTTGTGAGATATAACTCGAATTCCGGAAAAGACTTTTGTAATTCTTCTTCCAACCATGTGCAAAATGCAGTATATGGAGCCTTATTTTTTCAATTTTAGCTATGTAACAATGACCGCACTGTGTGGAAGTCAGTTGCGCTGGTCTGTGACCCAGTAATATTTGTGTGAAAGGCTGCACAGATTGATTTCACTTAGACATACAACACTTTCACTGAAATTTGTCAAAAATTAAGAATTTTTGCCTCATTGTCCGAAAATAAATCCATTTAAATTAAAGCAATAAATTTATAAGCGAAGTTTAAATAGTGGTAAGCTTAGTAAACAGCGAAGGACCCCGTTGGGAACGCTGTGTACTGTGTTGTTTAGCGCATCCCTTACAATTTTGTTAGCTGTGGCTGGTGTAACTGTGTGTAGAGAAGCAGGATCTTTTGTAACAGAACGCTGTTTACTGTGTTGTGTAGCGCACCCCTTTCAATTTTTTTAGCTGTGGCTGGTGTAACTGTGTGCACTGAAGCAGAAACTATAGTAACAGAACTCTGTGTACTGTGTTTTGTAGCGCACCCCTTTCAATTTTGTTTGCTGTGGCTGGTGTAACTGTGTGTAGTGAAGCAGATACTATTGTAACAGAACGCTCCCACTCAAGACTGCCGTAAGAAAAACCGATAATGCGGCTATGTGTGTCACTTAAATCCTGTTAAGAACCTTATAACATAATTCCCTAAGTAATTCTTTTTTTTTCTGAATGATTAGGACATCTCGCGATCCTAATAAAATTCTGTGTGAATTTCTATAAAGACAAACAAAACCTAATTTTGTCAAAATCCATTAATTGACCTTGTGTTGGGCATCCAAGGTGACGGTGGATATGAGCAAGACTCCTGCCAGGTACAAGGTCAGCAGAAGACCCAGGGCGAACACCCGGCCCCTACACAGCATAACTCCATCATCTGAGACCTCACACACGACGCACGCTGATTTGGGGCCTCATTGCGAACATAACCTGTGTGACGATAACGGGCAGGACTATTTGGATGGCGGCCAGGCTTGCAGCATCTGTGTAGTCGTCATGGCAACGAAAATCTCCCAAATCGATAAAATGACGGTCAGTAATCCCCGGCAGCAGTACCGAACTCAGTGCTTCACGTTCGCAACGTTGTACCAACTAATAAAAAAGACTAATTCACTTATCACTGTCGTGAATATTTAATATTAAGGTGCACGATCACTGTTCCAAGATGCGTCGTGAACTTGCTGTCATGACGACGCCTTTCGACACACTGAAGGCTGGAAGCCTCCCGACTGGGAAGAATCAATACCCCTTCACCCCACCACTGGTGGTACCATGCGCCCTCACCCACCCAAAAAAGACCAAATAAATTAATGTACTACGAGTATGCAAAGTACATTTTATCTGATCTTTGACGAATAAAGACAACACTATGTGTCCATGTTCAGAACCAGTTAGAAGTAAATTTCAGTGCAGTTGACGGGTGAGAAATTAATTGACAGTATTTGATCAGATGTGTGCGTTAGCATTCATTGGATTCCATTTCATGAGATCTTTTATAAAATTAACGAATATTACATTTTATTGTATAGATTGATAAACTTAACACGATTTTAACGTAATTTGTATCCTTTCATACACAATCGTTCTTTCGTACCTAAACTTGATGGATATCACCTGCTATAATGTTGCCCCAGATACATCGCTTTGGAATAGATTACTGGATCGGAAACGCCCTTATAATTACAGCCTTGGCTGTGTGCATCAATTTTGAAAAGGGTCGAAAACAATTCAGTTAACAGTTTCGCTCCTGGATGTCTATGGCATTGAGAATATAACAACATTGAAGAAAACCAACGATAATGGGTAAAATAAATCTGCAGCCTTTGAAATATCACTATAATTGTATTGATTCTAATTTTACTAAATTTTGTTTTCATTTCTAGCCCACTTTTTTTTCGAAACAGTTCAGCAATTTCTCTGAATGGTATTAATTAAATTCACAGGTACAAAAGAGAAGATTTTTTTACATGACTAAAAACATAAGACTATTTACTGAATGAACAGTCGATCCTTATTCCTCTTGAGGAAAATATTTTAGAATGCACATATTTCCTCTCCATTCACTGTTATGTTGTGCTGACTGAAGAAAAAGCTGTTCAAAAAATACACTCTAGGAACATATTTTTTCCACAACGGTTGTAACCGGCTATGGTCCGCAACTTGGTCGAGTGAGAAAACTTATGAAGATGGAACAACAACTTCAGTTTTTGGCAATTAATCCAGTTTAGGTGAATTAAGGGGAAACTACTGCTTTGAATTAGGACAAAATTTCGGATTAAAAAGTGGAAGAAAATATTAAAGGTCAACTGATGTAGGTATTTGGCAGGACCGTACGTAACTTAGCGCACTAGAATGAAGACCGCAACTTCCTTCTTTATCAGTCCAAAAATAATTACCCGTATATGACGACCTTTTCCAAGGAAATTCTGTCAGATGACGTCGGTAACAACCAGTCAAAAATTCACTGAACTTCCTGTTGCGAATTCGGGCTTTCGTGGAAAAGATGGGAGGAGTCTGTTGCAAAACCTGATTCTGAATTTGAAACGCGCGAACCCTCTGTTTAGCGCTGTATATTGCGAGGAATAAATGTGACCAAGAACATTACATGTTCAGTCACAGTTCTCTTCTTTTTTTCAGCTTAAAGCCTAACACTTTTTCTTTCAGCTACCACAATATGGCAGTTTCACAGTTTTCTCATTTCATCGAAATTTACATCGACATATTATGCACGTTAGGCCGGCAGCGCAACAGCTATTTTAGTCGCTGCGACTATCGCGCTGCACAAAAGAAACACACTGTCGTGTGTGCAAGTGCGCGCACGGACGAATATTTAATCGCGGCGATTAAAAAATTGCAGCGTGTTCCATTTTTAGGGCGACACAATTTTCGCTTGACTACTGCTTGTGCAAATGAAACACAGAGAAATAAAAGGGTGGAGGCACACGGGCGACTGTCGCCTCGTTATCTCTGTGTGAAACCAACACCGTCGAAGGCCACTTTCTTTCGGTAGCCTGATACTGACACAAAGGATTTTTGTTCCTTCATGGCGTTCAATGAGGTGTAAGATTGTGAAATATTGATTTCGGAAACTGAAAGACGTCCTGCTCTGTACGGATGTTCGCTGAAAGAATAGAGTGATAAGGGTTTGGAAGGAAGACTGTGGGGAAAAGTGTGCGAGGGCAAAGATGGAGATGTTGGGCATTATGATGAAAGCCAAAAATATGGTGTTTCAGTCACAGTATGCGCAGTGATTTACCGCAACGATTTCTTTAGCGCAGACATATGATTGTAATCTCCAATACTAAAACACAACAGTGTCAGATAATACAAATAAAAGAACAATAAATTCTCCAACTGTGTCGGATGCATTATCCAATCAATCATCCGAATTTTTAGATATTTGCTACACAAAACTGTAATGAAGAATGTATATTATGAATTTTTTATCTGTTCCAGATAAAACTATAATGAATAAAATGTATATCAAGAATTAGGCAGTAATTTTCTTTTACCTCAATGTCACTGCTAATCTTTCTTCTGGTGGCACGGACTTTCTCATTCTGGTATCTTGAAATGTAAAACTTGGACTAAGCAAAAACAGCAGAAAATTATAAAATGTTGCACCAGACATTCTGAAATATCTAAAACACTTTTGTGGATGTGCCTTCAGGTCTTCGTACAGAGAGTAGAATTTTCCTTTAAGTAACCTTTGACTCGTTATTGGATGTACTCTAAGCTTCCTTTCTCTACGTTTCGCGTTCGAAGCAGCAAAGCACACACCACTGCTATATCCCTGCAGTCCATGACGTAACTGAATCAGTGCTTGAGGGAGAAGACTGTCGCTCTAGCGCGTCGCCTCGCATAAAATATCGCCAGCGTCTTAAATCCTTGCCGCGATTGTCGCAGCGATTAAAATTGCTCGTACGCGACCGGCCTTAGAGTAGCAACACTTCTACAGATTCAACGAAATTTTGTGAAATTACTTAAATCGTTGCGACTTCGTGGTGGATTTTACACAGTTCAATAGATAGTAATTTAAATAAATTACCAAACGCAACGAGTTATGCCGTGCTCTGCCCGTGGAAAATAAACGCGAATGAATCAAATATATGAGCCTCGTGGACTTAAACTGCCAATTGATAAAGTGACTTTGGTGAATAAATTAATATACTCAAAGAAACAGTGTGGGCTACTTGCTCTACCAAACATTTTATCCTGTGTAAACGCGGTTTGTGAGCGGCAATTTAACACATTTTCCCTTAAATATGTAAATACGCTCTCGGGCAGCATCTTTCTTCACTCTCACTTAAAGTTTTGGCGTCGTGCCAATAGTACGGTTAGAATGTGGCGATGAATATCCAAGTCTTCGCAGATGTTATACAGTGTGGGCCGGTAACATTTCACCAGCGACCCTGCGTAACAGAACGGAAGAATTACATGCCAGTTCTTTACTCTGTCTATAAGCTAGATGTTCATAACTTCTACATTAAAAAACGCAATTTCCCCTGACTGTTACCACCATAATAGCAATAAGTTCAAATTAGCCAACAGCAGGCCATTACACTTTTTTGGGAATATCTTGCATTGTAATCTGGCTACGCAGCTATATTGATCGTATTTAGGTTCATTATATCATAACGTATTTGACAATGTTGTTTATTTTCTGGTGGTCTAACTCAATGCTGAACTGTATCGGAAGATGTATGAATTCAGAGAAGTGGAAAGGTGTAGAGGCGGTCTTGTTTTGCTCGTCAAAGCTAGCATTAATATCCATGAAATTCAGAAACGTAATTATATAAGCTGATGTTTGACATTTCCATAGAATCCAATCTTCAATAAAAGCTCTCTAACTTCTTGCAATGCAATTCTCCTATCCACATATTTGAATATATTTGACTATTTCCTGGCAAAAGGCTTAAAAAATTATTTGGCTTCTTTTGCGTGCTACAAGTCGTTCCCACTAACAAGTCCCATCTTAGGCTGTGAAAAATAGCATCTTATTCAAATGGTGAAGTACCGCACAAAGCAAGTACTTCTCATTTTTCTAACATTTTACATTTTATACTTGATTTTTAAACACTCTTATTCCAATCTCAGTGTAAGAAAAGATTTAGCTGCTATGGAGAGACGAGTAAGTTTATAGTTCTGCATATCCTAACTTTTAGGTCGTTTAGAAGAATATTATAGTTAACAAACACCTACCATCTATTCCCTTAATTTTCTGCCACGCATTTAATAATAAATGCACATAATTTATGTAGGTTTAAAAATTCAAGAGACACGAATAAACCTGTCATGTGTCAAGTTTCCAGACTGTATAGCATTTCAAGCCATTTATCGTGCCCAAAGACCAGAACCCAATAGTTTTGGTAAATCTAAATTTACAAATAATACAGGGTTATTCAAAATGATTGTCGGGGTACAAATGTCGAGCGGCAATTCCACACAAAATTCGGGAAACAACCACCATCTGACAATTCCATTCGAAGGTGGTATGCACAGTTTCAAGAGACAGGATGAGTGTGTATCCCGGAACTGAATGTACGAATCAGAACCGCCATTGAAACCATCACCGCTGACATGCTACAAACAGTCTGGAATGAAATCGTTTATCGTGTTGATGTTTTTAGAATCACAAAGGATGCACATATAGAGCACCTGTAAGGTATGTAACAACAACTTGAAGTGTTGTTCTATTAAATAAAAACAAACGTATACTCCTATCTCAAGTGTATTGTGTATGACAAGTTGTTAAAACCTCGACAATCATTTTAAATAACCCTGTATATGGTAAGATGTAACATCATACACCATTATTTTTTAAGTGCTATTCTCTAAGATATACTGTGAAGTGTAGTAATATTAATAAAAATCCAACTAGATGCAACAGTATGCAGTAGGATTTATTTTACTGCAAAATCACTCTACATGTTTCGATTGTCCACCGCACCCATCGTCAGGAATACTAAAAACAGTAACCGCCGCCTCTGGAACAGGTCATAATATCGGTACAGCTACTTCCTTCCAACGTGGCCAATTCGGGACTCCCGACCTGGCCACGCTGGGGGAAGTAGCTGTACCGATATCGTGACCTATACCGGAGGCTGTGGTTACTGTTTTTAGTACTCTTGATGATGGGTGCGGTAGACACTCGAAACATGTAGAGCGATTTTGCAGTAAAATAAATCAGACTGCGTACTGTTGCATCTAGTTGGATTTTTATTAATATTGAATTATGATGCACTGAACCACGAGCTTAAAATTCTGTGAAGTACTATACGATACATTTGTCAGCAATGTAAGACAGTATTATTATGTAAAATATAACCTATTATGCTGTAAAGTTCCCCCCCCCCCACATGTCCTTGTGGACTTCGTGGTCCTCCCTCCTGGGCATGGCAGGAGTGTAACCGACTTCTGAGGATGGGACGCCCATGAGGCTCAGTTACCTTGTCCCGGTGAGTGGTGATAGAGGTGATAGAGGAAGATGTAATGCCAGGAGGGCCCTTAAACCTAAATTCTACTAACCTACCCAGACCATGGTCACCGTGGGAATCCTCCCCTTCACTAAAAATTCCCACTTTAGAGCCGGGAAACGAACCCAGGACCTCACGATTAGTAGCCAGAGACTCTGACCACTAGACCACGAGCTGGTCATTCTACTGTAAAGTATACTGCACTATATTGTAGGATATACTGCACTCTACTGTCAGTTACGGTGTATTTTATACTTTATTATAACTGTAAGGTATACTGCGTTATACTCTAAGTCATATTCTCTGTGTGCCGCTCTGTACTGTAAGTTATACTGTACTTTGGATGTACTTTACATTGTATTTTTAACAATATATTTGGTATCGACTGGAGTAAGTTTAACTTACAGACATATCGACTTAGGAACAGCCCTCTGGAACCTAACTTGTTCGTAAGTTAAAAAGAGCGCTTCTGGAAATAGGCACTACATTTATCACGTTCTGTGTTTCCTATTGTTGTAGCATGAAGCAGGCATAAGCTTTTTATAAACTACTGTGGAAACCCGAAACACTCTACAGCGGCCTCTATTAAAATAAAAATGTATATATATGTATGTTTATGTTAGTGGTACACGCTTGTAGGTTCTGAATTGTTGAAGGGATGAAGAATATGCGTTTTAAAACTGTGCAGGCGTACCGCTACTAATAGGCCAAACATTGTTGAATGGTACGCGTTATTAATAAAAAGTCGCAATATAAATGTAGATACAATTACAAAAATGCAACATAAGCCACATATATCTACATTTTCTAACACGCAGCATTGTTGGCAACATTATCTAACTCATCCCTTCTGTCAGCCTTTGCCAGTCTTTCCAAATTCAGCTTTCTAAATTATAGACAAAAGTACTTGTGATACGTTGAAATTGTTACATTTCGTTTAATGGTGTGCCAACGAAAAAGTGTGAGGACGCCTGATGTAAGGAGTTGGGTTAAAACGAAGGTAAGTTGTTCTTGTGCATTACCATAAATGCAAATGTGGCGGTGCAGGCACAGCTCAACTCAGGCGCGCAAGCAGAAAAGGGGCAGGAAAATATGAGACTTTTCGCGCGAGCTACACATCAGTCGCAATCATCCACTGAAACCGGCTGATGACCAGTATATTGGAATTTGAAAAACAAAATAAAAACTCAGAAATCTTAGAAGAAATTAAGAAAAACAAGAAAAGTGCACCTCGTGATTTAAATTACGTGACTCATGGAACATGCAGTTGCACGAGTATTTATGTAAAACCAAAACAAATGCAACTATTAAAATTTTATTTTACCTTTACATTTACTACACGATTTTTGCATTGTAATTTTAAAAATCAGATATAAATTACATATAGCAGTTGGGCCAACTATCCACACCCCCTTCCCCCTCCCCAAATTAAAAATTTAATTTTGTGTCTGGCTCCATTGTTTCTTAACCTACGCACCAGAAAATCATTTGTGGCCAACTTAAGGCTCAGCTGCTCTACGAGTGGGAAAATCGTCCGTACAACCCACTAAATAGGTGGCTGGCTGAGCCCCAGAAAACATTTTTTGACTCTGCCGGGAATCGAAAGACCCTTCCTTCGTCGTCTGGTCATAGATCTTCGGAAAATATGAAACTTTTGTAATGGTAGTATTTTTCTAGATTGTGACATAGCAATATGACGGTCATGCGGATGTATTTTTCATGGCCGTAACTAATGAACTGTTACAGGCATGAATGTGAAATACGGTAAGGAAATAGACCATAAAATTTCAAATAATATAAGAGGTAATGTTTATAAGTCAACAAAATCCAGCGTGGTGCCGACGCTAAATTTTTTGGATTATTCGACAAAATAAACATCAAGCCTACTGTTCGTATTAGCACAACAAGTTATTCACAAAACGTAAAATTCAAGTTAATAATAATAATAATAATAACATTTTACAGCGTGTAACTTTGGAAGCTGAAGTGCCTACGTGTAATTTTACAAAGAAGAGAGCGACTGACCATGGAACTTCAAAACTCAGGTAGATGCTTTTCAGCTTATTGGAGTTAGTAGTAATGTTGTTTCAAACAGGAATAATAATAATAATAATAATAATAGTGGTATAGTTTATACAATAGAAAAACAGGCTTTGCATTCTACTGGGGAACACCTTATTGCTGTTTACATATTTGTGGTTCATCTTCTGTGCTATTCATTCATACGGAATTTAAAATCATCATATCAACTGATGCATTATTCGGTGTCGAAAGTGACCTAGGCCCTATATGAAAAAATTTCATATAACTCATTTGACAATGTTATACAACGTTGTGTAACAACACAAACATTCACAATAAAATAACATAAGCAGCCATGTTGGTCTACCAGTTCCGAGGTTTTGTACATTGTTATTCAATAGGTTATCCACATTATTATTAATTAGAGCGCGCATTTGCTATGTTCTATCAATGCGTATTTTATCTATAATTCTATATGTATGCACCTCTGGGCACCAACCATTTATAAGCGGTCTGTTTAAAGGATAACCGGGTAGACCGAAATCGGATGGGTACTAATAACATTTAGTTTCAGCCTACAGCTTCGGTGTACTTTGTTACATTGCCGTGAAATGTCAAAGCACATTATTTAATTATGCTGTTTCCACTACAGTATAATTACGGGCGCGTGACATAATAAGAGACGAGTAGGTGAAATGCTGTAATAATACGAGGGGGTGCTGATAAGTCCTTAGCACGACCTATTTCCCGATGTCGTAGGACGGAATCGATAGAGTCGTTGGAAAGGGGGGGGGTCTGTTCATGTGCCGAACTGCAAGGCTTTTCTTGTTACAGAGGCTGAAAGGAAGCATGTTAGGCGACGCACGCGATTTCAACAACATGGAGACGCGAGCTAACAAAAAGATTTTTTTCCCTGCAAAACAAGGTGGCGAAGGAAATTCACGCCATTCTGACAGAAACGTTAGGGGAACATGCACCATCGTATGCCACCGTCAAAAACTGGGTGGCCCAGTTTAAACGTGGTGATTTTTCCACCTGTGATGCGCCTCGCCCTGGACGACCTC
>Ga0136643_10002788_pt1 | contig 23016 bp, 17 predicted proteins | sample TergutLab28metaG_FD_96883 | JGI IMG/M metagenome (GOLD analysis project Ga0136643, IMG submission 96883) | Labiotermes labralis P1 segment gut microbial communities from Petit-Saut dam, French Guiana - Lab288 P1 (version 3) (version 3) | ecosystem: Host-associated > Arthropoda: Insects >... | reverse complement strand
CCAAGTATAGCTGTCTTTTGTAGTGAATCTATCGAATGTTTTCCTGGTACAGTTTCCAAATTTTTCCTTAAACTTCTCGTTACTATTCCAGTGGCTCCAATTATTACTGGTACAATCGTACATGTCAGGTTCCACATTCGTTGTATCTCTATACATAAACTCTTGTATTTTAACTTATTTACCGCTTCCTTATTATTATTATTATTATTATAACAAGAAGAAACAGATGAAGACACAAATGTTGTGAAATGTTTCTGCTGTGAATGACGAAGTTTAGGGCTCTGGTCAATATGCACAGACATTTATGTGTCAATATTGTTGAAAGGAGCACACGCCGATAAAGTAGTTAATTTTCTGCTTCTTATAGATGAATTTTCTTAAAATATCCACGCAAAAGTGCAATTAAAGGAATTATTTAATTTTCAAAAGTAATTTTTACGACGTTCAAAATTACAAGGATTAATGTTAGATATATTTTAGTTATCTCGATTAAGAAACTTGTGCCGTCGTACACCGTAAACTCAGTTTGCAGGAAGAGCCACAGACATGAATGCCTTTCTTGTTTCATTATAATGTAATTATTTGAAACATTTTTATTACACAAGACGGCATTCTTTATTTATTTTTCTAATCGAAAAGTGTCTTCCGCAATCATCATCATAAACATCAAGGGCTGGACCCTTTTATCCGTTCCGTCTCCAGAGTTACAGCTGCTCGTGCCAACGCTTCTTCGGTCTACCAATTGTCTCCTTCCTTGTGGTCTGTAGTGGTATGATTTCAAAGGGATTCGGTTATGTGGGATTCTTTGCAAGTGTGAAAGCCAGTTCCGTCTGTATTCATCTACCTTTTCTAGCATGCCTGTAATCCGTAGTTCGCGGCGTATCTCTTTCAGTTGAGCTTATTACTTCATTTTACGTAGTGAAACCTTTGACTGTTGAATGTACTTCAGACCCTGTACTTTTAACAATATTGCAATAGGTCTATGTCATCTAAAGGGCGGTCATCACATTTAGAAGCATCCATTGTTTTCTGCATGTGCTGTAAAGTCTACCAATCTAAATCACTACACTTGTCAACACTGTACTAATTTTTCTTTAAATGGAAAGTTTTGTTGTAATGTAGTGTCACATGATGGCATATTCATGCCATGCATGGCTACAGACATTGCTCCATTGTACAGTTTCGATGGAGAGGAGCGAAAGCATCTTCGCTGTTTTTCCTGTGTAAAAGAAAACGGTAAGTTAGTAGAGTTATTTTCCGCGTAACTTATCCCCTGTAAATCTCCTCACTTAACCGATGATTTGATATGAAGCCCAATTCACGGAGTATGCAACATCACTATCGATATCAAAATAAACTGTCGTGCTGTAACTGACGTACAGCGATGACGTCATTAATTTCATATAGCGTCACGTAGTGGGGTTGCACGTGAGGAGTTGTCAACAGGGGTAGCGAGTCTCGTGGCAGTATTAATGGGACAAGCTACCGTTTGTCATCGCACGGAGTGAACGCTAGTGTGTTTTGTGTATCGGAACCAAATAAATGATTCAAACCTTTTGGCTAATATTGATTAGGTTTAGGTTAGTTATGTTTAATAGTCTATTTCATTGCCTTGAAACGTTGTAAGTGTTGGGCTAAACGTTGAAGGCGTGCTGCAGGATGCTTATTTCTTGATTATTAACTTCCTGAACGTGAGGCATGCGAGACTTAAGGCTTTCGCCGCAGTGCAGTTGATTTCTTCATTGTTCTGGAATCTCGCGCGAAGTCAAGTTTCGAGTTGACGCCGCGCCAGAACCTAGAAGAAGGAAGAACTTAATATGATTTTTCCTTGAAAAGGTAATATTCACTTGGATAGTCTAGAAATTCAGTTTGGTATCTTACGGACAAGTACTCCAAAATTGACCCTTTCCTGAGCAACATGAGCCCAGTCCACACACTCAAATGCTATTCATTTAAGGTCTGCTTTTGTATTATGCCCTCAAGTGGCCTCTTCCTTCAGGTTTTCCGAATAAAATTCCGCATGCGCTTCTCGCTCAGATAATTCGCAGTTGGTCTCTAATATTCTGAGGCTGAGTTTATCCTCCATCATATGTTCAGTGTTATCCACATATTGCATAACACGAAACACAGCCTCTTATTAGTGAACTTTTTTGTCTGAAAGACTGGCTGAAGGTATTCGTATATTAGAGTAACAGTACGGCTATCAATCAGACCCTTAATATGATATGAGGCTTGCACCTCGCAGTTTGTCGCCCTATCCATCAAGCAGTCGAGTGTGTAGGTGTGTTGCGGGAATCACCGTAAGCCAATCAACTAATAACACTATATCCTGCCTCATTATCCGGTACCAGAGGCGGCTTACCCTCGCTACCTCCAAATGGCCGCATTTCCCACCACTTGATGGTATAGCTTGTAGCAAAGTACCGACTACTCCATACACGCAGCCCGGTTTTACCGTATAATGCCACGTAACAGGCTGCTAATGAATGCTGATAAACGTACAACCACAAGCTGCTTCAGTTACGTCATATTGCTCTTTTGTAAGAGTTCGTTGTGTGAAGCTGTTTTAAACTGTGGGTAAACATAATTGATTGACACCATTTAGTGTGTTAATGAGAAAGAGCATAAGTACAACTGCTACGTTAAGTAAAATAAGGGCTAAATTAAGCTGTGCTGCTTTTCTTTTAACTAGTTTATTTGACAATAAGCGTCACGTTGAATAAAATATATATTGCTGAGGCACTGTACCCTTTACTTTACCAATGCCTTCTGACTATGTCTACTGCAGAATTACATCACTTATAGCAGAACACAAAAGAAGGCCAAACTTTAAAACTTTGTGCGTTGCCAAATTATCGGATCTTCTTACCATAAAATTTGATTTCAGCCTGTTAATTGGACTTAAAAGGTTTAAGTAAGTGTAAGGAAAGTACAGAATCTCTCTGTTATTGATTAGTTTGGTCAGAAATAGCCCTACGCTTAAACTTAGGTGAGATGCTTCGCAATTAACGGAATGTACAATTCGAATGATAATTATTTTTGTTGTACATAATGCAGAGTGTGTTCTTGGACTGCTTGATCCTGAAGGGGGATGTGTTTTGAGATCTTTGAAGCGTAGGCAAAATTTACTAGCGGGCATGGCGCAACATTCCTGTGAATTTCATAGGCTGCCTATTTGAAATCGCGTCTCTTTCCATATTCTCGAATCTTCTGGAGAAGCTAGGCTAATATGAGAATCTATTACTATTAACTGAAGTCTGAGCATAGATAATACGCGTACAAAACCGGATATTAATTGCACGTAATACTACGTCAAATCCTTCTCCTCTTCTTTCTCACAATATACCTCCCTGTATCTAATTTAATATCGTGTCTCCTACAGACGATCTTCCGATATTTTTAATTTCCCTGTGTGCTGTAGGTTAGGCAGTTCCCAGTTTAACACGCAAGTCCATGTACCAAAAGTCGATTCTATTCAATAGCGGACTTGCTTTTAGTATTACGCTCCACGATTCCTATGCTACAAATGATTCCGACGAACATAAGAGGATGAAAGTTCTGCTTTGAAGATCGCAATAGTGAATAAAACAGAAAATATTTTTAGGATGTAACATTTCAAAACCCTTTGCCAGTCACTACTAAACATCAATCCTCCTCAGCGACTGAGCGGCCACTAATAGGCAGTTCAGGATTGGTAAATAAATTAACAACAGGTGTAATGGGAAGGGTGGGACACAATCTACAATAAGTGAACCAGGAACTGGTCAAAAGCCCCCGTGCAGATTAAACCACGAAATTAACGCATATGTTTTATGGACATTTTACGAGGAAACTAGAAAACGCACACAAAATCTGTTACTACGACTCCAGATTATTTTGTTTACATACCGGCAATAATTGATAGAGATACTTGGATGTTTGTTTATTTAATTTTATTAAATCGTACAACGAATGGCATCTTATTTCTAAGGGTGTATTTCTTTCGACTTTTTGTCGTAATGTCTTTCGTACTTACAATGGTCGTACCTGTCTTTTACGGATGACTTTTCTGAATACATGTCTTGGACTTTGTCATTCAGTGGACGATAATCTTCAATGAAAAGTTGCTTTAAATTGGAAAGTAAAAAAATAATTCCAACATTTCGTTAGTCTGAAGTTTATTTCTAAATCTGATTTAGCGTCTGAAACATTACGTGTTGACAGCAGGGAATAACCTTTATAATTGAGATAACTTAATCAGTAATCAAAACTTCCAAGGTGCATAGTGTGCGACGTGCAGAATAGAATATTTATTGTAGCAGAAACTCTGTGGAATTTATTTTTTAATGATAAAACGTTTATTTTAATAAACGATCCCACCATCGTCATTGATAAATATTACCTTATACAAAACGGTATTCACTGTGTTGAACAAGGTCAAAATATTTTAAATTTTATGCATGAATGTAGTGTAAAAATAAACACATTCTGTCTTCGTTACCTTTGTTCTGTATTCTGAGAATTATACGAAGCGCCTAACTACACTGTGTGGCAGAACTCACAGGTGATGCATGTAGCAGCCATTACTGTTTTAAACGTTACTACAGTCTGTAACATTCTGTAGTATTTTACATGTCACGTACCAAAGGCGAAGGTAATGAAGTTTCGAATATTTTCATATATCTGACGGGCTTGTTTGTTGTTGCATGTGTACCGCTGTGAAAGTGATACGAGTGCATACAAGTGGATGATATGATGACATGTTTGTGCGAAAGGCACAACTATTAATTAGCCCTTTTGAAGATTGATATATGTAAATATACGTACATACACACCTAAATACGTATTTCGTTCATACTTCTTGAAGAACGCGTTTCCTGTTCCATGGTAAGACCAAGGGAAATGAAAGGTAATATTTCAGAGAAGCACACAAAACTCATTAAAAGAGAGTGTGGCAAAATGTATACTTTGTGAACATTAAATAAAATGGTACTTATAATTACCGCCGTTCTTTGCAAGGGTGAATTTTTAGCAAAGCATAGACGTAGCTTATAGGCGTCTTCGCCACCAATATACACCTTAAGTATTAGCTACGACTTATTTATTTTTGTGTTAAGATCTTAGCTTACAAGTAGAAGAAACATTCCCTCTGAGCCACTGCCAGAAAGACGACGTGCAGCGGGTAAAATGGTATAAAACATACAAAATATCGCCCAAACACAACCATATTCTCTTGCTCCATTAAGGATATTATTTCGGAGAAGGGATTATGTTCAGGATTCCTTCTGGCGCTGTGAACTCTGTTATCAAGGGACGTTTGGTGCTTCATATAATAAAATCAACTAGATGCACTAATTTCTCAAATTTATTTTTGAAATAAAACTCTACATGTTTCGGACAGTTCCTCTTTCCATCATCAGGAATTTTTCACTGTACACACAGCAATGGTTTATGTCATACGGGTTTGCTGACAGCTTGCGAGCGGATAGGGACGGAACGTCCGGATCCGCTCGCAAGCAGGATCAGGACGGAATTGCAGTTCCTCCCTGATCCTGCTCGCAAACTGTCAGCAAAGCTGTATGACATATACCATTGCTGTGTGTACAGTGAAAAACCCCTGATGATGGGCAGAGGAACTGTCCGAAACATGTAGTGTTTTATTCCAAAAATAAACTTGAGAAATTAGTGCATCTAGTTGGTTTTATTATATGAATTTATCACGATGCACGGTCACCTGAACTTCGAAAGTCGTTTGGTGATCCCTGAAAATATTATGTCCCTCAATTTAGGTTAGCTACTAAAATGATCCTGCATAATCTGGCAGAAATTTGGTCTGAGTGTAATATCTGTTCTCGAGTAAGGAACGGGATGATATTATTATTTAATTTCAGAACCCTGTCGTAACATGTTACAGAAATGACTTTTTAGTTGATATTTGGAATTGTTGGCCGATCAGTAACGCCATTTCCTGTTCATGAATTCCAACTGAGATTTTCTAATTACTCCTTGATGTCATTATGCATCCGTAATTTTTTTTGTCAAGAATGTTTGAGAGTTCTCCAAGGAAAATATTTGATTAAGTTGATAAAACGGCTTTTAATGACGACAGTCCAGGCACACGTGAACTGAATTTCTTCACAGGAATAAGGCTGTTGAAAGGTGAAACTATCTACGCATGACCATCTAATGTAGAGTTAAACATTTGTAACAAATTATTCTATCTCTGCGCGCTGCGTGGCGTGGTGTTCAATCGAATGGACAAATATTTTCTCTTATTTTATTTCGATTGTACGAAAAAATCTCTGAAATTTTGTTATATCAAATGACATTATTTCAAAACACCCATGTTTTGTGAAATGAATTTTCATTAATTCGGATTTCAACCATAACTTACTCACAGATTCGCCACAGAACGTAAATTGCTCGTCCTGCCGTTCATAGACGTAGCTTATAGGCGTCTTCGCCACCAATATACACCTTAAGTATTAGCTACGACTTATTTATTTTTGTGTTAAGATCTTAGCTTACAACCTACAACAGAATACGAAGTGGGAGGCTCTTAGAAATGAAGATGCACATTCCCTTATATTTTCGTATTATGATGGAAAGACTATTCGGCCAATTTTGATTAAAAATAATTTTTATTTTAATTTTCTCGAATTCTGTGGGCTGTTGTTCCTCAAAATGTATTCACACTGACTCAGTTACTTATTTCTCCTTCTAATAAATTCAAGATTGTCCTTATCGGTGTTGTTAAAACCAGGCCGCCCATTGTGGTTAGTTATACACGTTGTGCTGGCTGGCCCGTGGATTGGAATAATGTGCCGTCACTAGGAATACAGGCAACCTTACAATATGGGAACGCCAATCTCGGTAATGGATAGCTGCACTGTTGCCAGATGAGCTTGTTACGTAGTTTATGAGATTAAAAATGATAAATGATAAGCCTGTATGGACTTGGGGAAAAAGCGGATATGAAATGTCAAGCAAATATCGTAGAATTCTACTAGAGAGACAGAGAAGTGTTGCGAATAACCACTATACAATGAAAAGCATTAATTGGTCTGATATTATAAGTGTAGCGCTTAATCACTAGACCGGTTATCTACCTGCGAAGGGGGAGGAAGTTTTTTTTTGTTTGAATTCCTTGTTTGTTACAATTTGTCCAGAGACATTTAGTAACCGTTGTGTCGATAGTGTCAGAGACATGTAGGAGATACGTACTTCCAGTGAAGTTCTCAATCGCAAGGATTGATGTTGTCTCTGGTGAATGTTGCTGAGTTAGTTAACCATTACTGACGAGGTCAGTAGGATACAGTCTCTTAAGTCTGAGAGTTCCGAATTGCTCTTTAAATAATGTATTTGCTAAATTGTTGGGGTGAGTGTCGAGTCGTTTTCGGTATTTTGCACTGAATTTTCGTGCTTCTTGATTGACCGTTTTTACGTGTATTTGTAGATCACGTTAGATTATAGTATTAGGAACATACCGTGGAGCATCTGTTATTATGCCTACCACTTTTGACTGGAATCGCTCTAGTATCTCTAGATTTGAGTTCGAAGCAGTTCCCCAAATTGGATTCCGTAAGTCCAGACTGGTTTTAGGATTAATTTGTAGACTAAGAGTTTGTTTTCAAGTGATAACTGAGATTTGCGACCAATTATTCAGTATAGGTTCCGTAGTTTGAGGTCCAGTTGCTTTCGTTTAGTGGTTATGTGTTTTCGCCAGGTGAGTCTTCGGTCTAGATGGATACCTAGGTATTTTACCTCGTCCGCTTGGGGTAGGTGATCGTGTTTAATTTGACAGGAGGACATGTCATCTTATTGAGGGTGAAGGTGACCTGTACTGATTTTGCTTCGTTCGCATTCATTCTCCATGTTTTTAACCATGATTGGATTTTGTTTAGGTGCATCTGTAGTCTATGCGCAGCCATTGTAGGGTCCTCATGGTCTGTTAGGATAGCGGTATCATCAGCGAAGGTGGCAGTTGTACTGTTTGTCAGGGTTTGTAGGTCAGCAGTGTAGATCAGGTATAGGAGGGGACCAAGTAAACTGCCCTGCGGTACTCCAGCGAGGATTTGCCTGAGGGACGAGTAAGCCTCCCTGTATTTTGTCCTAAAGTATCTATTCGTTAGGTAAGACTGTAAGATTCTGTATATATTGTCCGGGAGGAATGCGCTGAGTTTATACAGCAGTCCTTCATGCCACAATTTGTCAAAGGCCTGACTGATATCTAGGAAGGCCGCAGTACAGTATTGTTTGTTTTCTATTGCCCTGTGAATTATATTGGTGATGCGATGTTCTTGTTCGATGGTGGAGTGTTTTCTTCTGAATCCAAATTGGTGTTCCGGTATTATTTGTGTGGATTGTAAGATGGGTTGTATTCAGGTTATAAAGAGTTTCTAAAAAACTTTAGAGAGGATTGGAAGTAGAATGATTGGCCTGTAGGACTTTACATCTTCTGCAGGTTTACCAGGTTTGAGTATTGTGACAATTTGGGATACCTTCCACGGGAGGAAGTTAGAAATGTAAACTTAGAGTGATTTTATTTATGGTTTATTTGACGACGCTGTCAGCGTTCAAATTACTGCGTTGAACGATATCACAAAATACGAATACTACGTTGGAAAGAATGTGGAAGTTGGCTGCGACCTGTCTCTAACGAAGGCTGATTTTAAGAACGACAGTCTGGGAAAGGTTCTACGCTCTATGGCCAAAACTGAATTACGGGTATTATTGTAATTCATAAAATGTTAACTTCAGCAAAGTGATATCTTTGCTGTACTCAAGGAAAATATATTTACGTCCCTGGAATTGAATCTGTAAACTTTTTCAAAAGTACCAATCGACAGTGTCGCTAAAACGGACTTTGCTGCAAATACTCATGTATTTTTCGGATAATAAGAAAATTTGCAACTGTGCTTTCTGCGAAAGATACTAATTTATTTAGATTTATAGGGTTCTGTGCAACCTTCTAACATTTTCCAAAAATTTTTCGCTTTGGTTCTAGTAAATGTACTTCAGGTTAATTGAGCTTAACAGGGAGCGAAATCAACAGAACTTGTCTTGCTCTATTCGTACTAAGAAAACTAAAAGTTCCAAATAGTTTATTATCGTTAAAACGTATAGCAGGTTTGCCCAAATCCCGGTCTCCAAGCCTCCATAGCTGCTCAATTCTGCATGGTAGCACGTCAAATTTGTGGGTCCTCTGTGTAAAACTTGCTACGCTCAACCTTGATAGCCCCTAGCCTAGATTTTTGGAAAATTTCTGCACTCATGGTTTAGAGTCTGCATATAAGAAAACAGAAACATGGCGTCCTCTCATAGGAGGAAAGGCTAACGTCAGGGCTCCCTGCTCTGTGCTCCTGGAAGCGGAAAATCGACCTCGATTTCCATTTTGCTTATCCTTTACAAGAGAGAGAAATACGTATCTATTCCAGACGTACATCGGAATGTTGTGACCACAGCAGCTGTTTCATAGGAATCGAACTAACCTCTGTTGAAACGAGACAATAAGTACAACAGTGCACAAATTTTTCAAAAACCTAGGAACAACTTCAAAATTCTAGGCGGCAGAAGAATAACAAGAAGCAAGTTACAAACTGAGGGGTCAAAAATTGTAGGCGCCATCATACAAAATTTAGTCGTCACGACAACCTGACATTCGGAATTCGTTAACCGCTAGTCTAGTAACAATTTACGTTTGACACATTCTCCACTTCCCTGACTTTTCTTCTGTTTGCCCTATAATATTAGTCATGGATATTTTAAAGATACATAAATGACCCTCCACCGCCATACCGTGATATATAAATATTGCAGTCATTCTAAATTTCGATTCGCATAACGTAAATCAGGAGAAGATTTCGAATATTTTGCGATGGGAGCTGACAGCAAGAATTACGTACAGTGCAGTTTTAGGAAAGACATTTATTCATTTATTCCGAAGTCGTTGATTTGTTGAAATCAGCTTTTTTATTATTTCACTCTCTCCGAAGTTTGTGTGCTTGTCTTAAAGCTGCATATTCCGTCGGGAGATTTTTTTTATACGCATGAAGGTTATTCATTTTCGAAGTGACAGTTTTGTAATCGAAATCATCTTTAGAAGTGGTGGGCTATTGGAGCACGATGGTCGTGTATAACACGTTGTAAATTATATCTGCCTGTAAATTAGAAATTTTAAATTGAACCATAGTACCTTGTTCTACGTAATGCGACGCTAAACGAAATCTCATTTTATTTACGAGCGGCGATAATACCGTTGGTGCTTACGGTCTGTTGGAACTCAATATCCTGTCACAGTGCTTTAAATCATCCTACAAGATTTGTTCCCCACGTAAAGGGAAGCTCTTTCTCAGAGAGTGTATCATATATTTTCTACACATCCTTAAATATTTGCGTCATTTTAACCTACTGTATTTGTAATGCGGAATTATTTATCCTGTATAATTAACTCGCTGGAATTATATCCTTCTTGAGAATTTACAGTCGCCTACTTTTACATTGCTAATTCCGTGCGTTGTGTTATTTTGAAACTCTGATAACACCTACAGGTGCACAATTCTACAATTTTGTATTCTACGATAACTTCAATTATTGAACTTTTTAGGCGGTAATTGTTCGAATCTGCACATTTATTGAACCATGTTGCTTTGTTAGTGTTAAACATTTTCTCCTTGATGTTTTTGTAATCACAGATAATTCTTCCTTCTTGAGCATCTATCACATTTACGTTGTTCAGTCCATGCTTGTAATATATTAAAACTCCTGTAACACCAAGAGATGAACAACTCTACAACATATATGTATAGTCGTATAACAGAAACCAACAATATGTACCTTTGATAAACTAATACTTTAATTTTTACGACGTCTTCTACGTGTTTCGAAACCAAGGGTTCATCTTCAGGAAGACGGTTTTAAGTAGAGTTATGGCATAATTTGTTTATATGTCAACGTTATAAGCAGTCGTGTAGGTGTAAGAGTGTGTCCGGTACTGTGCTCTAGTACCGAACACACCCTTCCACCAGCAAGTTTGAGATAACCCGTGAACAGGCCCTGGAGGATGGTATGCAGTTTTTTAAGGGAGCCGGGATAGCGTAGTCGCTATTATGATTATGCTACGGGCTGGAAGATCCAGAGTTCGAATCCATTCAGGGGCAAGAGATTTCTCCTTCTCCAAATCCTCCAAACCCACCCAGCCTTCTATTCCATCGACATCGGGGTCCCTTCCCGGATGTAAAGCGGCTGAAGCGTGAAGTTGAAGTTGAAGTTTCACCTTTACATTCCTTATGTACCATGCCTTGGACAAAGACAACGTTACTTCCGCGCGCGCACACACACACACACACACACACACACACACACACATCGTATTTATAAGATTGTTTTGTTAAATTATGTCAGTATTTTATATGTTTATTTGTTGATACAACTAGGGGTAAGTGTAATACTACAAATGATGTAACACGTAATTGCCTACTTTGTCTTTGGGGCGAACTTTTTAAATTATGTGTGATTAAAGAGTAAAATTTTGAGTTATAGGTTCAGTCGACGAAATTCATAAGCGAGTATTCATTTCACGTGGCACGCACTACTCTCATGTACCAGTAGATCTTGTCCTTCGGTTTAACACCAGAGACTTACTAAGTTCCGTTCGGCATCTCCTACATTATCCATCAACTTCTTTTGAAACCTCCCCGTGTAGAAATAGAGAGGTCGGCAGCAATCGAAATGATGACCAGAACAAGACAGGCCGCCGTCTATGGGAAAGGATGATCGAACCAGAATCCAAGTTCCAATAAAAGCACCCGTGATGTCGTTCTTCATTTTCTATCCTTCAACAAAGTTCTTGGCAATATTGAAAACTGAGAAGCTGGGTAGGAAGGTGGGTTCGATTTCTTTGAAAAGAGATGAGCTTCTGTAGTGCAAAGGATGATGATGAAAAGTCTATGGTGGGCGAGCAGGATTCTCCAGAAACGTATGTGTAGTGCATGGATTGCTTCTACGCTGTTGATCATATACCGAACCGTGACATGATTTATGATGCACGACACACAATATTGGAAGAAAGGTCTTTACACTTTGGCAGTCATTCTGTAGACTCCGTCTTTGTCATACATTCGTCTTACGTGTTTGCGTGGCGCCCTGGCGACCTGCAGTATCGACTATAATCTGTGCCATCCTACAAAGGGTCTGAACACAGACATTGGAATTTTATTATGTCGTTGGAGACGTGTCTTGAACCTACTGTAATATTGCACTCGCTGACACTACCATAATTCAGCCATTTCAGCCTACGTTCAAACGCATGTTTCATGTGCTCTGCAACGTGGTAAATACGTTGCTCAGTGTAGGTCTGGAGTCTTCCAAAGGCGAGCATCCTCGTAACTAAAGCTGTGCCGTAACTCATACGTTTAGTCATCTCTTTCTCACCGCGGACATCAGATTTCGGTACGAGGGCCGTCCATTCGGGATTTGTAATTAACAAAATGGGTACTTACCATTCACCTTCATCAAGCGCCGAGATTAAAACTGCGTATAGCTGTATTTATGCTCATTCACCTTCTTGGAGTTTACGTAGAGTGTTTTACATTACCTATTGGCGTTATTTGATGTTTAAAAGGAGTGTAGTACTTCTTGTTCTTCTTAATCTACTTATACCTCTTCTCTTTATTCTTCTTCTCCTCCTCCTCCTTGTTTCTCGTGTTGGACTCCCAGGCTTTGAAGATGAAGGTAGCACCATCCTTCGAAACATCAAGGAAGAACAGTCCAGCGAGAGAGCGTTGCATTCCGGAATGTCTGAATCCTGTACTTTGTATTTATTTCTGGCAATGGTGCAGAGCACGACTTTCTCATCTAAACGTCTGTCATACTACACAGGCCAGAAGGACGCTCAACGTCTGCGTTCTTACTGTTATTTTCTTTCTGTTCGCGTAGTTCTTAATTATTACTGCGCGTAATAGAATTCTGAAGCCGTAACTGAGTTGAAATTGGGTTTAAAGCTTATATCTGGCGTGCCTGAATGGCTTGTATCTTATATGACATGAATACGGGAGTGAAGGAGAGAAACCCCTTTCATATTCATCTCTCGACGCGCTCATGCCTCAGTTGCCTCTCCCATCCTTCCTCCAGCACGACTACCTCCAACAGCATCGCTGCCTCATTTCTGTAGACTTTCAAATCTTCTTCAAACTTGCCGCTCGGTTTCGAAAACATTTTCATTATCTTGTTCACACTTTTATCTAGTTTTCAAAAATATGAAATTCAAGTTAGTTTCAAGATTTGGCGCTTTTGCTTTTGCGTAATGAAAATTCTCATCCAAGTTCAGCCTTTTACATAAGGAATCTCTTAAAATTTGAAAATTTAATTGTCTCGTTTAAAGTCTTGATAAAAGACAAGCGTCCTTGACGTAAAGTTAGCTAGAAATGACTGCCGGTTTATTTCTGTCCCTGCCTTTTTATGTGTCGAGCGTCGCATAGCTCTTCTTTTTAATGAGCAGATGTAATTTACTTAAAGTGAAGGTAAGGGTAAATCTCACATGAAGTGTAAAGATTAAAGAAGTAAGCGTGCTGCGTTCTGACAACTTAACCCAAAACATTTATTGCTGACTGCTGTGATTCTCTCTATTTGTTGTTCACCAATAATTTGTGCTGTCTTTTGGCGCTATATATTCAGTCAATTGAAATAACCGCTAAATACCCCACAAATAAATTAATATATATACATACCAATAATTATTTTACAGTAGATCCGAGATTATGGGATAGATACCTGTTATAAAAACATCAATTGATTCATGAGTCTTTATCTCAGTAATTAACCAACTTGATGCACAAGTGTTTTGTTTTACAATAAGTTTATTTCATGCCTCTACATGTTTCGAGCACCATGTGCTCATCATCAGGAAGTCAAAGTTGTGTTATACAGCCTCCGGTATCATCACACCTATAGGTGTGATGATACCAGAGGCTGTATACTAAAATTTTGACCTCCTGATGATGAGCACATGGTGCTCGAAACATGTAGAGGAATGAAATAAACTTATTGCAAATAAAAATTTTGTGCATAAAGTTGGTTAATTACTAGGATAAATATACTGAGATGCACGGTCAGCAAAACATCAAAATTCATGAGCCTTGGTTATTGTTGTTACTTGCACCTAAAATCTAGGCAATTCTTGAAAAAGACGGAAAGATAAACCACATAAATGTTGATCCTTCAGAACCGTGAATATTTTTCGCTTATGTTCGCCGATTCATAATGGTAGCTCTAGAGTAACAATTATTTTACTGTATTTTTTTCCACTGATTAGCATTTCGTATTCCATCAGGATGATCAGAGGATACATACGTAGATTTTTATTGTTTATATATATATATATATATATAAAATATTTAACTATCAAAGGTGAAGCAATCAACACTACTATTATTTATAAAACAGTGTATTTTAAAGTATAAAATCCTAGTATTTTTATGATAAATAATTGTGTTGACTGCTTTACTCTTGGTGTTTGATTAACAAACAACAAGATGTCGTCTAAACGCAGTTTTCTCATTCAACCTGCTTTAAAATAAATACTAAATACTGTGTTTGTGAAAGTAATGCTTTCCTAGTCCTGTTTTTAATGATATTCTTTATTTTTTTCAGGTAAGTGTGACTCCCTCCCCGTGTTCTCATCTGTGTTCTTCCTAACAATTCAAATTTTAATATCGAACGTAAGTATCATTTCTGTGGTGCAATATTTTTTTAATTGCGTCCCCACTGTGTATGTGGAACGACACGAATAGGGGGCACGAGCGTTTCTGTGCTTGTGTGTGTCCTTTCATGTGACTTGATATTTTAACGATTTTCATAATCATCAAGCAAGTCATATTGTCGAAAGATATTCCATTTACCTTATGAGAAGGCATATAAAGAATTCCCTCCTTCATAAAGCGACTTCTTATACTGTAGAAAGTAGAGCTTCCATAGTGAAAATTTTATTATTTATTAACTCCACAGACCGGTTATATTATTGGCCTGTTATAGGACTTATTACATAGAAACGTTTCTTGAATCGTATCAGTCTAGGTTAATATCTGCATATTTGGGGATGGTGGTAAATAAAGTGACCACTGGGATTTAAAAGTTTAATGGTAGAGGTCATCCCACTTCTGGTTTTAGCAAACAGTGAAGTGTATGTTTAAGTCTCAGTAAATTGCACTATAATTTTTGTTTAAAACACAAATAGTTAATACCTGATTTTAAGAACTTATTTTTATTTTGAATTCTTGATACACAACTAAATAATTATTAAAAGTCTAGTCTCTTCCTCGTAGAAATCACACTTCAAGTCCATCGAAGAAAGCAATCTCTTAATGCCGCTTAAGTAAGTAGTCTTTGATACTGAGAGTCGTACATAACGTATGGTCACATTCCCTAATAAAAATGCAGAGCTTTTTATGTTAAGACAAGTGGTAAATATGGTAACTGCTGTTCTTTAAAGGTTCGATTAAGTTTCTGTGCCAAGTTATTGGTTTCTTGGTCTGTTGGTTGGTTGCAATAAACGAGGCTTACAAGAATTATTACACTGCGCAAAAGCTTTTCAGTGTGTGACTGACCCCTGGTTCGCCCTCAACCTAGTGGCAGTGACGAAAAAGTGCGTTCAGGAAATGGAACAAGCTTCAGAGTACAGTGTTTACTGTCGCGAGACGCTTCACACATTCCGAAGTTCCTCCTTCCTCTATGAACCCGTGTTCTGCCACCCACAGTCTCGAGTCTTCAAGATGTATGCACCTCTTTCTTCCAGTCGACTTAGTTAACTCGGCAGGGAGGGCGAGGTTCAATGGTTCGTGACGTCATCATAGTTCACAACTAAAGGCAGTGCTGTAGAAATATTTGAGTCTTAAAATCGCGGAATTGCTTGGTTAAATGTAGGAGCTTCTACTGAAATGCTTAGTTTACTGGCTTTTACGTTTCTTTCGCTAGACTTGATTTATATAAGAAAATTCCCCATGTTTTCAATCTTTCACGCAAACCACACTGAAGAGGGGCTCTGTTTCGGGCAGTTTTCCTGACGGAGTTGAATTCTGGATGAATGTGTGTTGTATTTGGAAAGTGCCATCTTAAAATACCATAGCCAGCTATCCTTCCATATTAAATCCAAGCAACGTTTTATATGAAGGCATAGGTTGCCGTTAAGAAGGGCCAACCAAAAAATTCAGGATATATTTGAAATGAATGAAACCCACAATCTTCATGTTAATTCATATGTTACGCTGCTGGATATACCTCCAAAAGTTTAACACAAGGAATGAATCGGCTAGGATGTAAACATTCTGAAAACTGGTAACTAGTGGCCGACGTTTCGGCGCAGTGTGCTGTCGCAATCTTCTTGGTTAACTATTTCGCAGTCGACACGGGAGACATCCTATACAAGACTTGACTCCTCATCAGTACCGCTGTGAGAACCTTAAATCTTCCAATCAGAGAACGAGGGCTCCTTGCTTTCTTCTACGGGTTTAGGTAGTTCATAATAATTCGCGAAATGAAGTATAGGTATTTTAATTTTAGTTCAGTTACTCTGACTGCTGATGCCCACCTAACATAGAAGTATGCAATGTAAGACTTGCCGCGAAAACTTAATTGTTATGCATCGGTTGGATTTTGTTTAGAATAACCCACATTCTGCACACTAATGTGTTTTATATCATTCGAACAACATTCATCCAAACGTGTAAAGAGTTTACCATGCCGAACGTAAACGGCAGAAATGCGGGTGTATTGTTTGTGAAGTTATTTAAAGTATTTTGAAATTATTTATTGACAAAATGTACAAACTTCAGACCGCCTCTGTCCTCATTGATGAGAGCTGCCTGTAAAAACTGGAACTTTACCTACAAGTAACAATTTTACTTTCCGAAAAATATATTAGACTCTTTGAAGATAGACGTTCTCCTACATTATATGGAGAACGTCAGTCCCTACCGCATAGGGATGCGTTTTATGTCCATTAGAGAGTCCAGTCTGCTGGTGATATTAGGAAGGGTGGTCGGTGTTTATTATAATAATTATATGGAACAAAGAGATACAGCACGAGAGGTATGTGAGTGACCTGTCGGATGTTGCTCATTCCGTTGATGTGTCTGTCTTCTAAGATGATTAACGTTTCGGTCAGTGGTGCTGCTTACGTCCACAAACTTAACATCTTTTCTGTAAGCCATATTTTTTACTCATTGCGCGAATTTTTAACTCTATCCAATAACGTTTCAATTTTATTGCTCTTATGAATCTGAAGAACCTTAGAGATGTATAGCAACATTTCAGCTTCTTTCAAACTTGAGATGCACTGAGTACACCTTTTCCTTTCATCCTCTGCCCACCCTTTGGCCTTCTTCGAAATATATGTTTCTATATTAGTTTCTCGGTGTATTGGAAACCTTCCCGCTTGCACAACGTCAAGCAAGTGACTCGATCTATGTCCTCCAGGTAGAGAAAAGGCCACTTCTTCCTCGTTTCTGTATGTTCATTCAGAGATCTGGACCCCCACCAATGTGTAACAGCCACCGATTTCAAATCTTTCTTGAGCTTGATTCCTGAGTTGCACTGTTTCACATGACTTAGTCCAAAATCCCTGATGTTTCGTAGAACATCTCTTGCAGTAATATCTACATTTGTTCTACAGTCGTAGATTTAACTGAAGTAAGAAGCACTAATGTCCACGCGAAGTATTAATACGGATGGTGTACTTCAACAAAAATAAATTCGGATACAAAATCAGTGATTATGAAAAATGTGGACATGTAGCATGTGTGAGAGAGATAAGAAATGCAAACAAATATTTTACAAACACCTTGGCATTCTTGGGAATGTAGTATGAAAATTGATTCTAAAGAAATGGGGTACGCGTGTGTGAAATGTATTACTTTTGCTACGAATCGCAGCCACATGAGACTGGGAGGTTGGCCTTATGCAAACTGCGTTGAAAGTGTTTGTTCTGTTAACGGCTCAAAATGCTGAGTGACTGTTGGCTTCAGAAAGATTTTCTCTACACTAATTTAATGTTTAGTTACAAATTCAGACGTAATATAGCTTATGTTTTGTGAATGTATGCACAATACTTTCCCTCTGATTACTTTCACCCTCAAAGTTCTTCCATTACGATTCACGTATTCGTAATTGATTTTGTTTCGAATCGCTTAAAATTTTCAGAATCTTGGTTATGCTACCGACTGGATAATCGGATCTAAAGACAACTCCTGCATGTGTAGGGTACCTTGCTGTCACCTTCAATCACCGTTGGTACCTCGTGGTTTCGAAGTTACAAGTTTTGTAATGACATCGGTACTGATCGTAATTGTGCATATGAAGCCACGAAGGTAGATTATTTTTTTTGTACCACTCTTCCAGTTCAAAAAAGCGTTTTTGCACCTTGGATATAAGTTATCTATAGTTTACCCATTATTTTCTAGTGTTTTAATTGCCGACAAATGTAAGTGCTTGATATAAAATTGGAACCTTAATGTGGCAATACGAAATGGCCCAAACTTAGTAAATGAGGGTATTAATAAAATTAGTCCTATATAGGTACTTTCCGCAAAGCTATGTTTAAACATTCAGATATGTGAAACAGCTTTTTGATAAGTATAATAAGAATCACAAGAAACGTGCTTAATAGTGTACTACGTCTACCGATTTTGTTAATTCATAATCTTGCTGTCTAAATATTTGGCCAGTTGGCTGTACTTTAAATGTAGCTGTGTGAACACTACGCATTTAGGGAAACTGTTGATGTTGTTTACGTTCTGATACAAAGCACACTGTGGAACATACTGGATCTTGCACATATGTCCCTATTTCGAACCATAATTCGCCTACACAGAGTTTTCGCAATAAAATATGAGCATTTAAGAGTTAAAGGAACCAAAGGACACGAAATACCGTTCACCTCCTGTAACGTATCCTAACATAAATATGATTCTCGTCTTTAATAGTAGTAGTAGTAGTAGTAGTAGTAGTAGTAGTAGTGTTGGTAATGGTAGTGGTGGTGGTGGTAATAGTAGTAGTAGTAGTAGTAATGGTAGTGTTGATAGTAGTAGTGGTAATGGTGGTGGTGGTGGTAGTAGTAGTAGCAGCAGTAGTAGTAATAATGGTAGTGTTGATGGTGGTAATGATAGTGGTGGTGGTAGCAGTAATAATAGTAATGGTAACGTTAGTGGTGGTTGTGGTAGTAGTAGTAGTAGTAGTAGTAGTAGTAGAAGTGGTAGTAATGGTAGTGGTGGTGGTGGTAATAGTAGTAATTGTTGTAGTAGTTGTAATATTATTATTATTAGTAGTGGTGGTAGTAGTTGTAATATTAGTAGTAGTAGTAGTAGTAGTAGTAGTAATAGTAGTACTGTCAGCCCTGACACGTTTGAGAAATTGTGAAGGCTAAATTTTACCCCATTTTGATGCTGGGTTAATAGGAACATCATGTAGTGAGGCAGCGAAATGAACCGCGAATAGAGAAGGAAAGTAGTCTGCTAATGTTAAGTGGCAGGGCTATACCACTGGGTGACAGTAATGCGAGGTAGTTACTCAGTGAAATGCGACCGCTGCGCTGCCGCCATACTTGCGTCTCCATTTGCCTTCGTGCCTCTTCTGCCCCCATTTGATCTTGTGACTGCATTCAACGACGTCCCCTGTTGACAATATATTTTATGTTATCAGTAAACGGTAACATGTTAATCAAGGCCTGCACAATATCTCCATTTCTGGTCGCTTAATTGAAACTGCTGTTGGTAGTTCGTATCACAGCCATATGCTACGTTACCAGGCGTATCGCAATTAAGATTTCACTCATTTTAAAAAATATTTTAGATTCTATTTCACATTCAGAGAAACTTTCAGGTAATCAGCAATTTGTAATTTTTAAGCTACGAAGATATGTGTGTGATATTATGGAATACTGAACCATAAATGTTGTCGTAGGTGCCAAATAAAATAATGCAAACGATTCTCCTAATATACAATATCTTCCTATATGACTCGGAAAACTAAATAAAACACATTTTAAAGCAACGTGTCATATCTCATGTCCCATATTCTACTGATATTCGGCTTTTCCGATGCCTATTGAAATACATTAACACAGAAGAGGTAATTACCCTCCTCGTAGTGTAATAGGCAGCTTACAAACAAACCATTTTCTTTTTCCATTTAACGTCCTCAGCTTGCATAAAACAGAGACTTAATAGCGATATAGTGCCGTACCTCGCCTGATTAATCTCGAAAACAACGAAACGTATGATGATTGAAATTTTTCAAGTTCTTACAATGAACTTTTTCGGATAATTTCTTTTTTGCAATTCATATGCTACATGACGCTAAAGTTTAACTTTATCAATAAAATCCAAAAAATAAAGGTTACTTCTACAAAAGCTTGTACATGACAGAGAGAGAGAGAGAGAGAGAGAGTGTGTGTGTGTGTGTGTGTGTGTGTGTGTGTGTGTGTATGTATGTATGTATGTATGTATATATATATATATATATATATATATATACGTATGTATGTGTGTATCTGCATGTACCATAACGGCAATATGAATTTTATTTGGAAAACACTGCTTTATGATGTGACTTTTTTCCTGAATAAGAAGAAATATACAGGCAGAAACAATGAAATCCTAACTGAAGAATAAAAACCAACTAGATGCCACTTATTATTTTATTGTATTTCTTATAGGCTCAACATGTTTCGAGCACTACTACGCCCATCATCAGGAGCTCGCAACTATAATGTTGATTACTACACGGTCGTTTCGTTCTTGGTTTGCTGTGGGTTGGAGGGAACTCCTGATGATGTGCATAGTAGTGCCCGAAACATGTTGAGCCTATAAGAAATACAATAAAATAATAAGTGGCATCTAGTTGGTTTTTATTCTTCAGTTCTAACAATGATGCACGGTCCAACAAACATCAAATTGAAATCCTACTCGATACGACGACTCCTCCAAGACGTTGTCCATTCAGTTGTTAGACTCAGGAATATTCAGATTCTACTTTACAAAATCTAATTATCAAACATTGATCTCCGCTGAATCTTGAAACTTGTTAAGTAAAATTTCAGTGTGACAAGTTTCCAATACTAGGCAAATTACATACATGGTTTTTATCTGAATTGGAAATATTTATCTGGCAGTTATGAAATCATTGCGAAATTCCCGGAAGCTCCCTCATTGTTTCTTCAAACGGAGTTCATACTGGTGTTAGGCTTACAGAGAAGTGATATGGGATTGAAACTAAGTCTGTCTTTGTAGTTACGTTTAGTTCTACCTGTATGCATAATGCGTATGGATTCAGAGAATGTATTTGACGTGTATCATCGAATCGTTGTCAGAGAGAACTTCATCGACTAATGTCGTGCGCACACACTCGCACACATATGTATGTGTATGTAGGAATGTATGTCTGTATATTACGATTATTCGACAACTCTTGAAGTATGAGAGCATCAACATATGAAATTCTGAGTAGGATTCACTGGGGCAACACAAAAGCCGCTTCACTGAGCTCGGTTCACGCAGTGTGAAGAACATACACAGAAATTCTGTCTCAAACAAATGGAATGTGTGTGCAACATGACGACATATAACTGAATTGAACTCTTCATGACTCAGCTGGACTCCCATGTGGTGCACGTTACCTTAGTTTTGAATATAATGAAAATATGGGGTTCATTTCATATTTTTATTGGTCCTACTGTTTTCTCTGAAGTGAAAAATAAATTAAATTTTTGTATTTCAATATTGTTAGAAAGCGTAGTACTTCTTCTAACCTCACTAACAGTAGTTATTGAACCCCGTAAAACAAAAGTCCGTGCTCAGTGTGGAGAGTTACATTTTGTGAGAATTGTCGAGAGGAAAATATTATTTAATTACTTGGATTCTGATTACTGAAATTATGCATACCGACCTCATACTTGCGGTGCTGTTGGACAACTCTTAAATTGTTCTTTAGTGACGGAAATCTGTTTTTCTTACGAATTCCTTTTATTTACATTCGAAATGTACATCCATTTGCATTTTTCAAACTTCAGAACTAAGTAGGAAACGTAAAATTTGAGATTTTAATGTTGTTTGAAGTTTTTAAAGCATTAGGAAAGGCCTTTGGCAAGAATGGTGGAGTTCTGGCTGTGCAGGGAATCTAAAGAGAAAATTATTTAGTCTTCCTAGAGACCACAATTAGATAATTTGCTTCCGAAAAAAATCACCGTTTCTAAGGTGACCTTCATGAACGCTATGGTTTCCCTCCTTTCCCACTTCAGGAAAGTAGCAAAGCCAGAGGAATATTTATGCCAAGCACCTGTAAGCAGAGGGTTCAGAGGTTGTAGTTCTTCTCGCTAAGCGTTCTTCGCTGTAATATAAATTTAATTTGGCGATGCAAAACATTTCCATAAACGAAGCAATGGACACCATATCGTTCCGATTCGATTATTGTATTAGTATTATTATTATTATTATTATTATCATCATCATCATCATCATCATCATCATCATCATCTCCTTTATGCAGGGTATTCATACTTATATTCCTGAGACAAACTATGTCCCTAGGGAATACAATGTTGCAGCTATTCTGTTGTTACTATTCATGGTGCTTATATCGTTAGTTTCAGTGTTGAATCTATTGTATTTTTACATAAGTACTTTCCGAAGTATGTGTGCAGTGCCCAATATGGCTGTTTTCTGTAGTTCCTTCACTTCATGTTTTCCTGGTATGTTGCTCACGTATTTTCTAAATGAATTTGAAATAATCCCAGTCGCCCCAATTATTACTGGTATCACCTTCGGTTTTACATTCCACATGCGCTGTATTTCTATTGTAAGATCCTTGTATTTTAGAATTTTCTCAGCTTCCTTACTAATCACATTTCTGTCTTCTGAGATTGCATCCTCTATTAACATACATGTTCCCTTTTCATTATCACGGATTATAATGTCTGGTTTGTTGTTGGGGATAGTTCTGTCAGTTTGTACTTGTTGATTCCACAATATGGTTACCTTGCCTCCTTGACTT
>Ga0136643_10002787_pt1 | contig 23018 bp, 9 predicted proteins | sample TergutLab28metaG_FD_96883 | JGI IMG/M metagenome (GOLD analysis project Ga0136643, IMG submission 96883) | Labiotermes labralis P1 segment gut microbial communities from Petit-Saut dam, French Guiana - Lab288 P1 (version 3) (version 3) | ecosystem: Host-associated > Arthropoda: Insects >... | reverse complement strand
ATAAAAGACCAACTTGATGTCACTTGTTATTTTATTTCACTTCTTATGTGCTCAACATGTTTCGGACATTAATATATCCATCATCAGGAGCTTGCGACTATTCTGTTGAATTACCACATTGGTTGTATTGTTCTTGTGCTGTGCTTCAGCCTGCAACACGGATACCGCCCCAACCCAACCACACCGAAACTCCAACACACATCGAACCAAGAACAATACAACCAATGTGGTATTTCAACAGAATAGTCGCAAGCTCCTGATGATGGATATATTAATGTCCGAAACATGTTGAGCACATAAGAAGTGAAATAAAATAACAAGTGACATCAAGTTGGTCTTTTATTCTTCAACTATCACAATGATGCACAGTCAAATAAACATAAGTGTACAAAAATCTTTGCTGCAGTTGCATAATCATAAATACTGTTGAGAGAAAGAACACAAGATCAAGTTCTCATTCTAAATTTAGTTTATAAATTTTATCTCGGTTCACTTAAAACACATATTAGTAAATAATCCTATAAGGGACATCACGTCCCGTGAACAGCGAAATAGTCTCAGACCTTCAAAATATATCGAATAACAAGACGTGGTTACTAGGAACATTTGTGTGTTTTGTATGACAATGTAAGAGTACCACATATACATTTGTTGTTGGCTGTTACAGCGTGACCACAGATATCGAAGAGCGATTTAGATCTTGCGAATTATTGCATGAGTGCACGGCTGCATGATACTTGTCCTAATGGAACTCTATCCGGTTTCCGTTAAAAGAATGGAACTTTTTTTTTGGCTACACTTACATTCAACTTCGGAGATCTTTCTCGCCTTTGGGTAGACTAGGTGTCATTACTATTAATTATTAAGTGTTTAATTTTCAAAGCATAGGATGGATACACACTTGTCAGAATACTGTTTAAATCGGTTGTATTAACCTTTTGGCGCCGGAATTATTTTTTTAAATTTTAGCACACCTGTATATAAAATGTGTATAATACAGGAACCAAATATGTCAGAATTATGAAACAAACTGCATTTTGAAGAGAAAAAACGGAGAGTATACACCATGTTTAAAATATTCAGTACCTATATTTGTTGAATAAATATATAAAATGCAGCTTTAGAGGTTAACGGTGCGGTACGACCACTATAGTTGACATTGGACATCAAAAGGTTAATTGTGATGATTTTTTGCAGTTAACGAACTTCGGACCAAGTCCTGTGAACAAGGTGTTACTCGAAATCAAAATTCCCGTCTCATATGCGGGAGTCCAACACTTCATTCGGATTTATGACTTTAAGGTTAGTATATTTGTTTACGTATACACAGGAAGGGTGACCGCGATAGCACAGTGGTTAAGGCGCTGTGCTACAAATCGGATTCGATTCCAGATTGTGTCATTGGCCCTGGGGTCGACTCAGCATCTAAAAGAAATTAGTACCAGTAATACTTCCGGGGGGTAATAAGCGACCGGTGCGTAAGGCTGACAACCTTACCATCATCCTGTGCCGCTGTCACGTAATCTGGAACCCTCTGGGCACCTCGGGCCTGTAATGGGACTGATTTACCTTTTTTATACACAGGAACATGAATAATGACTGGGAAAGAAGATGAACTTTCGTTAAATTTACAAATCTGAACAGCTAGGCATCGGCTTAAGAGATACAGGGATTCTGTCAAAATTTGAATGATCTCCCAATGCATCAAAATTCGCAGACTTTAAACAAATCGGATGGGCAGAAAATCGAAAATGTTGGGATTTACCTTAAAGAGCCTGATTTTCTTGTGGCGGACAGTTACACATTTACGTTACCATGCCACGTGCCTGAGTGGTAACAGTATCAAAATATCGACAGAAACAACACGTGGAAGAAATGCATTAAATAATGGAAAAATTTATACTTAGAATATTCTCTGTTACGGATTTTTTCACGATCAATAATGCAATCTTCTCTTAAATACAATCAGTATAATTATTTCTCTTTTTTTGAATATCTTTTATCATTATTATGAATAAAAATTATTCATTACTCTTTGTTTTCCAATCCGTCAACTTGGACTGTTAAACATTCTAATCCGAAATAATTATGAATCTGTTGAGAAATTTGAATTTTGTAATGCGAATAAGAAAATGGACACTCACTGAATACAGATTAGGGCTACCTAATTGGGTCATGTTTTCAAAGTTATTTTGACATTTTCATCCTTGTTGTCGTATGCACGTGGGAGCAAGCCCTTAGAGCATTTGTTCTCAGTATTTTAAAATACAAGTGTACTATACAAGTCAGCACTCCATATTATATTATATTATATTTTATTCTAGAAGATCGAATATTCTGCGGACGACATCTTATGTTTATTCCCTGTAAGTAAGATAGATACAAAGTTCAAATCATATATCAGTGCGCATTTTAAAGGTGGTTCAATGATCGGCAAGTAATTGCTTAGTATTTTGCTTTTTGGTGAGTCAGTTATAGACATTGTGTGAGCAGCTGATGTTAAGTTATATCGGATCGATTATGAACGGAGGGCGATGATGCAGAGTGAGTGAGTTTTGAAGTTCGTACAGCGATAAGTAAAGGTAAGTGGACACATTCCTGAGGAAAGCGGCCGGTGGCTTCAAAGGTTCGCAAGGTTTTAAACTTGTTCTATGCCGTCATTTGTGTAAATGAGCTAAGAAAAATCACTAAAAATCTTATCAGTCTAGCAGATATTCAGAACGATTCCCTACTGAGTACGAAGGAAGGGTTTTAACCATTAATCTTCTTGGCTCGGGAAAATGCTCGAAGTGTTGCACTACTTCGCATATTTCGCGAATTTTGACCTTCATTTAATTTGTCGTTACTGTTTGTACTTTAAAGGAATAATACGAGAGACCAAATGCCCATTAAGGCAACAGAGTTATACCCCCACGGCCGAGACTCGTGTCCATTTCCAGGCCATTTCACGTGGCGTTGTTGGTGGAAAAAATGGCATTTGGGCTTGTTTTTATCCTAGTACTTCGGTTTCCTCCATCTCTATAATTAATAAATGCTCCATATTAACGAATAAATCACCGCCGCTGTGTACTCATAGCAGCTGGAGACGTCGTTAAATAACATACTTAAACATTTTAGGCTGTAAGAATTTTCTCTTTTCTTTCTAGATGTCAAATGATGAGAAACGCATAACATGTGAGAGATCTGATACCGGCTTAGTGAGACCTGTAAAATTCTTCAATCTGGGTACTAAATCTAAACGGATAAACACCACTGAACAAATCGATTTCAATGATACGACCTCACCGGAATTTTCGGATACTACAGAGAGTGGTGAAATTTGGGAAAATGGAGACACTAGAATAAGTGATAACACATCGACATTTGCAGACACTACAGAAGGTAGCAACGCGTCGAAGCCTGAAGACGCATACAGGTCCGGAATTATAAATGATACAACCAACTTACCCGGACCAGAGCCGGCACAACCAACTGAAGGAAACGTTTTAATTGACTGTAAGAATCCAGACACAACTTGCATCACTCTAAGCTGTAAGCTGCACGGACCGATAGGAATTAGGTCCAGGCCCTACGTCTCTTTCAGCATGTCTGCTACCACCGAGGATTTGGGTGAGTTTACAAGTCCGTACGGTGTTGTCAAGGTGCGACTTCTTTAGACCCACACATAATAATTTACTTCGTCCTTCACGGACATTAGAAAGAATATTTAAGGGGTAAAGAGGAATATATGGAGGGGTAAAATGCTTATATTTTGATGTCTGATAAGAGAAGCAGACTTGAGAAAATGAGCATTTAAAATCAAACAATCGTAGGCCTAAATAATTAATAGCGATAAGATCCAATCTTACTATGGTTACATATTTTTATTGTTGATTGATCATTGAAATTGTTACGGTATAGTTTTTCCCTCATTAATATTGCTTTATTTTAAGTAAATCGTGGAAAAGGTAAGTTAAGTAGGAAATATATCAACGCCAAAATTGTCGGCAGCCTCGAATTTTTTCTTTCTTTTTGTGTTTTCTTTTATGATTCTGTCAGCATCTTTTAATACAGGGTGTCGATAGTAGGTTAATTTTTGGTTGGTAAGTTACTAATTATTTGGAAGAAGACAGTTACGTCCTAGTAGAATACTATCTAAGCATTCTTCTGGCGGAAGATGAGAGTACATAAACAACATTTAGGATAACAGGTGATTCGGAAAAGAAAGTAGTAACGTGGATAATAAAAATCAGTTTGACACCTCTACCTCTACAGCATACTCTCAAGTCTGTGATTGTTAACGGTAGCAATATAACAAGCAGAATTTTTAGGAATGTTGTAATTCAGCAGCACAGTGAAGCTCACACGATTCACTATCAATTTACAAAACACCTGAATATAATAAATACGCCATCCGGCCGCCAGATTATTGACTGCATTTTAAAATTCATTTTGGTTTCAAGGGCCCATTTTTCGAGAATTTATTACCAGACATTATATTACAAGAATTCTGAGTGACACTACTCTTGTTAAGATACGTTAGGGCGTAAGTAGGCCATGGGCGGTTGCAAGAATCAAAGAGAAAGGGGATTCAGTATCCTGTAATGGCATAAGTTACATAATAAACCTATTAAAATCTGTGAATATTTTGAATACAGGAAGGGGTTTTACAGAAAGAAATACCTGATACAATCGGGATTTTTTAACCGACATTATATATTAAATGAAGTAAGAAATTAATATTCAGAATTATATACAAATACACTGCGTAAATTATTCTAAATGTACCAAGATATATATTCAAGCGGAAGAACGTAAGTCAACAAACTGAATCAAAATATTTAATGCCGCATAATTTAAAGTTATATTTAGCGGGTAAAACACAATTACTACTGATGACGTAGTGAAAAATTTAATTTTAAATAAGTTTGAGTTTGATTATACATTTGCACACGAATAGTGTCATTGAATTAACAACTGCAACAGACAGTAGATATCCTCTTCATAAATATTTAATTCGGAATTTAATACAGAACCGGACTTATTATAGAACGTGTCCTGGGAAGCATGAGGGTCATTACCTTCACTACAACTGGAAAAGTCAAAATCACAGATCCCAAGAACGTGCAGCAAACGCAGAAAAACAGGTGGGTGGATATTTAAACAATTGGCGCTTTTTTATATCTAGGTTAAGACATTGTTTTGTGCCTAATGCAGCCTGTCCACATGTACCGAGCTGTAAGTGATTTCAAGAATAAGATAAAAATTTCAGTGCATATTTCCTACCGGTAACCATTCAAGATTTAATATTAGCCTTCTATACCTCATATATTCCATTTAAAAGTCGCAGCAGTTTTTTTGTTTCATTGTTATTTGGAGCAGTTGTTTCCTCATCATTCCTTCCTGAATTAACATTATTGTTTCTGGTAATGGAGTTCGAATTTCGCCAAACTTTTCTATTGTCCTTACCGTTTAGTTGTTTGTACCCACTTCAGAACATTCCTTTCAGCTTCTGCTAGGTTCTATTATCACTCTTCGCACTGTCTTTTTATGCTACTACACTAGGCCACACGTCTTTATCCCTTGTACATACATGGCCTTCTAATCTCAGCTTAAAAAATATTCATCTAAATTATTGTCGACCACAATTTCCTCAAGCATTCCAGTAATTTTTGTCAGTCCACGATATTATACGAGACTGATTTCAGATTTAACTACGTCTTAAAGAAATAAATTTAACCTAATTTGTTAGAAAGGTATTTACATTGCATGTAAGATTTCAGGTTCGAACTATGGTCGTTTTGAATATTAGAATATTCTGGCTTTTACGGCTCTCTGATCTCTTAGACGATTATAGAAATTGTATAAATTTCTGCTAAATGTATGTTGTGATAGCTCAGAATACTGCGCATGCTGTACGGAGTGCTAACACGTCAAATGTTTCCTTTAAGCTCTTCTCGAGCACAGGATGTCTGGATAATTTGAAATATCAGTTTCTCACTAAGTGTAACGGAATTTCTGCACCCTGTAAGCATCAACAGTAAGAGTGACTCAAAGTTGTTCCACTAACTGAAGTAAAATGTCTATTTTTCAGTGCTGACGAGAGAGATGTAGTTACTGTACTTCGCGGGAAGATACTGGGAGCTCAATTCGAATTTGCCATACTCGGCTGGGCTATTGGAGGCGCTTTGCTGTTACTCATCATCATCATTCTAATCCTCTGGAAGGTAACACTGCATAAATTATTGGCCATGTGAATTATTGGTAGTCACGCATCGGTGTAGCAGGTGGAAATTCCTTAGTGTGACAGTTCCAAGATTTTTTCTCCCTCAAAATGAAAATTCTGCTCCATCAAAATATATAAGCCTTCACATATTCAAGTTTAATTTTTGAAATGGGTGAAGCCTGATACTTTTAACATTACTGCTGTACAATTTAGAGTGTAAAAACCTGAGAAAATCTGAAAAATTAAATATTCAGCTAGTTTAAGAATCTTTTCCATTAAAAGGACCCCCCCCCCCTCGTCGATTGTAACTGTTGGATTCAACGCAAAGCTGCAATGTACATATTTTTTGTATCAATTATCTATTTATATATAAGTATCATGTCCGTGATCACACCAGACTTGCTAATGAAATTTTTGCTATCTTACAATAGGGATCTCATTAATTCAGCCGCAACATTTACGTATAGCTAGTCTGTATTAACATGCGAACTATTCCCTGCTGCTAATGTACAAACCCGGAAACCTACTGATAAAATGGATGTGAACTGAGATATCAGGGTTGCGGCTGAGTAAAAGCGTCTCATTTCTCACACACTAGGCTAGATTCTTCTCAGAGCCGTCTGGACTTCGAATAAAACAGTCGGTTTCATGCCGCTTAAACTTTTTCTGGACCAGCTAGTATCTTTACTTTCTGAGCTATCCTGCAGCATGCTCAAAGATTTGTATAGTTTGACTGTTCCTTCATCGCGTTTAAAATTATTAACGATATGTTATCCCGTAAACGTATCAAAACCTTTGATGGAAAGTAGTATTTGAAATAACGCCAAAGGTAAAATAGACAAATGCGAAGTTAGCTTCCTTAGTTCTCTAAATAGCTGACACTTCACCATTCGTCTACATTAATAATCTAATTGGAGAAATCCTGTGTATCCACTAAATATGTAATTGATTTTTCTCCAGCTATATTTCAGAAACACTAATGTTTTAACACAGAAAATATTTTTATTTATGCTTAAGAATTAAGTTCTTGCCGAACAGAAATTACACTCCTTCGTCGTCAGAAAAACCAGTCAGGAATAGACAAGGAAATAATCACTGTTTCTTTCTGAGTTGTATGCGGTACACAGAAATTAATTTTGGGATAATTTAGAATGTTTGGGCGTCAAACTTGATGGTAAAATAACTGATAATTATTAGTACTTTCGCTTTTTCTACACATTAATTTATCTGTTTTGTCCTCTTTAGTGTGGATTTTTCACAAGGAAACGGCCTGAAGAACAGTACCGAGCGCTGATCAAGAAGCAGGAGGTAAGCTTATTTACCGCTGTCTCCATAGAGAAACCTTAGTTCTAAATAGCATATGCTGCATGCATAAGACTTGTTCTTCATGGAACTTCATCTAAAATTAAACATGCAGAGCACAGCAGCCGCTATGCGCCTATTCTGCTTCATCAGTCGATAGCTTGGCATGTAATGCCAATGAACATTTTATGTCTGTTCTGGTTTATAAAATACAAGAACCATAATATTCATGAAATTATTCATACCAATCTGCATTTCAGGACCGATATGTTTTCGTGGCGAATAATATTTTTGAAATATTATTGATAAGGGCTTTTGATATTATTAACAAGGGTTTGTGATCTGGAGGTTTAAAACTTGTTTCTTAGAACGAAGGAATTTTTTTATTTTGTACTTGTCTGTACACATGTAGGTAGCCTGTAATTTATTTCGAATACTGTGTCATGAAACTAAAAGGGGCTTATGAAGACACAAATCATTTTACTGCATATAACACTGGGTTCTGAGCATGGAATTTTGCTTCCTTGCCCCTAATGCTTTGTAACAAGCGAAGCAGCATTGCTGCGTTCTGTTTTTAAGAAAGCGTACTTCTGGATTCCGTAGCAATAATGTGTCCATCAGTTTCTAACATTTAGCTAAATTTCCCCTTCTGGTGAGAGATATTGTGGAACACTGGTATTAAAATATAAAATTATTGACTAATATAAAATTTAAATTCACGTAAGGTATAAAAATTTTGTAGTTCGCGATGTTAAAATATTATAAAGTTATTTCTTTTTGTAATTTTAATCCTTGTCATTTTGTCCGCATTTGAATGTATTTTTACTTTCATTTCCAGAGGAAAAAGGGGCTTATGAGAACTCGGTTGTGTGTTTTTACCTTTTTTAATTTTAGAGATATTTGAATTATTTTAACAAAATTAACATGAAACATATTTCACAGCATACCACCCCAAAGAGTACTTACGCGTACGAACAGTAATAATGAAATGACGAATGTGCGAACTACAGATTTGGCTCAGGAAACAGAGGATCCTAAAATAATATACAGTAATATGTATATGTTCGAAAAATATGAAAAGGTATGAGATTTTATCTGTAGATTTTTACACCACAAAATAATGGTTGCCGAAAGTTTTCATTTGGCTTCATTTTGACAGCGATAATTAATAAACATATGAAATAGAGGAGTAAACATTTTATGTCAAATATGTAATAAATATGATATATTTCCTACAAAATGTTGCTTAAGACTGAACAATTAGAGCTAGCTGACAGAGCGAGTATTTGAAGTGTCATATACGATGAAATTGCGCCTATTTAAGTGGGTTGTTGATTTATTTCCAGAATGGCAGTGGTAACAATTTTAATAAAAATAGAGAAAATAACACTCTTTACTGATTAGTGCAACACAAAATACTGCACGGGAAGAATGAAGCAGAGTATAAATTTTCTCAAGTCCAACATTATACCCAAGTATATAATTGTTGAATTAAGAAGTTATATTAATATGGGTAAATGATTAGCTACAGAGTCACTTTTAGAACTAACAGTTTGTGAAATAGGAAAGTAGACCTCGTAAGTCCTGCCTGGAGCTTCTTCTTATTGGCTGTAGGCAAAGATTTCCTTTCTGGATAGTAATAAACTTCATTCCCTCAGCTCCCCCCTTGAAGAAACAATGTTCGTACAGACATGTCTGTTAATGTTGCTAATAGGCGTACGTGGTTTTAATATACTACAATTAGAATTGTCTAATATCGGATCTGCATTGGAAATGAAAATAATACTACGTCAGATAAGTGAAATCAGGAATTGAGACCTGTGTGTAAGATATTACTTTCAACAACCCAAAAAAGTTGAACACTGAAAAAGGAAATAATCTATATAATCTTCTTGAATATTTATTCATTCATGCTGGTTGTCCCATATTCTGCTTCTTTTATTTTATGATAGAAACATTCTAAAGACATTACAGCTGTTGATTTCATATAGCCTAGGTGCAGCATAATTTAAGGGACTGCTGGAAGAAATAAAATAATGTTTGGAGGTAGGAAACAAAATATAAGAAGTGTAGAAATTAACTTCGTTGGCGGCTTAGTATAGACACTGAAAATGCGAAACACACAGGCTCTTAGAATCTTCTTAAATCTTGGCTAATTTAATAGTACATAGTTGTAGTGTCTGTGTGTATGGAAACCTGATGTCACTAATAACTATTCTGTTCCACAGGAAGAATAAGACCTACTGATCACCGGGAAGAAATTTGCCATGGTTTTTAGAGATAGAAAAGTGTCTGTCTCTCGCGCTCTAAGTAAATGGTAAATTTTTTATTACTTCTGTGATCAGGGACATCTTCTACGAATACCTAATTATTTCTAACCTTTTTACAAATAACGAGGGAACCATCAGGAGTGGATCTTAAGATTAGCAGTGAAACAATCATCATCCGTAATGTCCAAAAGTTTATTTTACTGCAGAATTATATGATAGTGTTCTTTAAACTTTTGAGTTGATTCTGGTAAAGTGCGATTATAAACGCGACTTGCATTTTTCAATACACTTAGCTATCACTATGGTTACACTGCCTGCTTTTCGGTAGATAAGCTTTTGACGAAACTAACACAGTCCTATAAACAGTTAAAGCTGGGGTTCTTAATTTGAGTTTCAAGCGATCAGTCTGGTTAGTCAGTGGCGTATTTAGGGAAATGGCAACATCTTTAAGAAGAAGAGAAAGATATCTCAACAGAAAAGAATGAAAATAAATTAAGCAATATATTAACTTATTTATTTAACACGCTCATCAAAGAGTGAAGTACGCCGATAGCAACGTCAAATTTGGATTACTCTTATGCACCGATTGGCAAGGGTCAGTGCCGACGAGACGGGGGGGGGGGACAGGTACAAATTATCGGGACCCGAATATGTTGCATTTGTTTTTGTCTTTATCGATGGTATCATATTTGTAAAGTTTTCAAATTATTCCTTTCAGACCAAGCCCAAGTCACTGTGTAACGGAGAGCCTTTCCAAAATAATGTAAAGATTTTTAGTAGATCCTTTATTGTTGGTGCACCAAAAACACTTTTCTTTTTCACTCGGCCCCGAAACAACTCTCGGCGGCCCTATCAAAGGTATCATAAATCTTATTCTTTTATGTGCAGATATGTTCTCTTTAATCCTAATATGAAGCCTACCATGTAAATAGCGACTTTACTAATAGCAGCAAAAAGCCGAAATTTTGATCCCGTGAAGTCTACTGCTGTGCAGGGTGTAAAATTCTTACGAACTCTTGCCATGAAATATAACCTCTTCGGCCTCTATGCCAGGACGTTGACTCAGTACGGTGACGTCCTGCATCACACGAGGTTTATTGGCTCCCCCGAGGCAAACATTTAACTAGACGTTTGAAGAGTAGAGAGGGCGTTATCAAATTTGTTCACGAAAAGAAACAACCACTAAAAAAAAAAAATTGCAACCCTTATTTGATGATATTACATACCGCAAATGTTATGGCTGTTATGGAATATAAGAACAAAATTAGTTCTAAAAATAATAGTTATATGCAAGTTTTGACTAGATATATACTGGTCACAATCTTCGGAGTTTCGAAGCAAGATTCTCCGAACATATACAAGATATAAAACATAACATCGATAATACTAAAACAGTAATTAATATACGTCAGCACAACTATTTTATTATATGAGGCTACATGTTTCGACCTTTTAAACGGCCATCTTCAGGCTTTCTAACAGATTGGGTCAACAGATGCTGTGTACGTGTTGGGATCCCAATATGTTTACATCGATTAAGTACATAAAATCGGGTCATTTACAACTGACCTGCCTGATTTTATGTATTTTATCGATATAAACATATTGGGATCCCACAGGTACACAGCATCTGTTGGCTCAGTATGTTAGAAGGCCTGAAGACGACTGTTTAAAAGGTCGAAACATGTAACTTCATATAATAAAATAGTTGTGCTGACGTATATTAATTAAAGTTTTAGTATATTCCTAGTACATGGTGATTCATTCCATCAAATAACGTCGATAAATCAATATTTACAAAGCACGCATTAAATATCTGATTTAGATAAATAGATGAAAATGTGAAAATCTCGGAAGTAATACATTAACACGCATTATTACGAAGGTACTTACAGGTATAGATATGAAAGACCAGGAAATAGTATAAAAGACAAAAAAAAAAAAACGCTGCCCTGCTCTCTGTTGGACACAAAGTATCATTCCAGTCACAGTATAAATGTAACAGATATCTGCAGTCTACCGAGAGGCCGCTAAGTGCTAAGCTAGCAGTCAGATTGTACCAGTCTGCAGTCAGCACTCCAACAACACAGAAGCTTACGATCTCACATCGTACGGAGGCAGTGATTTTTAATTAGTCAAAAGTTTTAAAGAACAGTGCTTATATTAATATATGCATAATTTTATATCGGTTATAAATAAATAATAAACATAGACATTACACAAACTAAACGAAATGTTGCATCAGTGAGAAATATGGTGAAAGTGCATGTAACAAGAAGATAATCTCTTGTTTCAAAGTCGCAAGTACTCTAAAAACAAATTCAATAAATAGATGAAGAAGAAATTGAAACAGAATTAACTATGCTGCAGACATATGGTGATAAAACGTGTTTTTACAAGCACATATACACCGACATTAACATAAAAACCAGTAAGTACTCTTCTGGAAAATCGCATAAATATAAGAAAAACAATCTGTAAAATCTACTTGTCTATACAATATCATAATTTTATTCCTGCCAATAGAAAAAGTTTGGCTGATTTAAGAATATATGAATAATGAAATAAAAATTAAGAGGGAAATAGCACAATACAGTAAGTAAAAAAATACTCGAGTCAGTAAGACAAATGCTTACACGATCAAATTCATTGTTACTGAAAAATTAATTATGATGAAATAAAGGAAAACTCAATTGCAGTAATGTTAATATTGCCGGAAGTAATTTAATATTTCTGCAACAAAAATTACCTGTAGCTGTGCTGGCCGGAATACATGTATCGTAATATATATATATATATATATATATATATATATATATATATATATACGGAAAGTTAAAGTATAAAACTGATATGCAAATTTCGTTAAGGTTACTTGGAATCTAAGAAGATGTATAAAATTGGGTTTCGCCTAAACAGTTTAATAGGATTTTGATGCTGAATAATGGACGTCTATCCTTGTTGACTAATCAGGCCCTAAAATCTTTCATACCATTCGCAGTAATTAATGCTATAAATAAATTTTTAAAACAATTTGCTGCTCGTCATAGACAGGACTGCAGTGTTTTTATGTAAGGTATGACATATATTTTATCAGAGACAGGACCTGTTTTTAGGTTCTGGTATTTTGAAAGTAAGAGTAATAATCTCATTAAACCCATAAATCGAACTGTTATTAAATTCAATTTTTCTTACTGCTGGGTGAGCCAGACAAGTGTCTAAACTGAGGAGAGGAATAAAATGTACTGCCCGACTGGAAATGTAAATATGTTTGCTCAGTCTGCCGCCGCATTTTGAACCTACATTCTTGTCCACATTTGACTATGAATTTATAGAACATTTTACTTAGTATGATTGGGTTCTGTGGATAATAGTTGAGGGTGTGGGTTGCTCGGAATTTAAAAAGCTTCGAGAATCGATGAAATAAAAAAAACTTCCAAAAATAAGTAGCTAACCAGAGCAGTATATGTTTGTTCAGTGCTTTACATTTTGTTTTAGTCCACATCTTTTCCTTGTAAGCTCCAAATTAAATTACCGTATTTTAACCCTATAATATTTAGCCTTATTATTGTCCATTTTATACAATGTATTACAGTAGATAAGAGTAAAATCATGTGGAAAATTTGCCTAGTGATTAATTATTTTGGCTTATCGTAGGGTAGTGTAAACTTGGTTAATTCTATCTTCTTTACTTTTAAACGGCTCATTTCAAAGCTTTTTGTTTGATCGGTGGGTGTATTTGCATCGGTCACATTTATTGGCGGCTTAAAAATTAAGGGAATGAATTCCCGCATGGAAAAACCTGGACGTATACCTAGTTGTTACTAATGTGCCCGACTTGTGAATCTTTATCTTGTTATCGGGATACTGAGTGATTGTATCTCGTTCTCAAAAATACTGTTAAGTCTTTATTTTTTACGTTTCCTGTTTCAAATACAGAGGTAAATAAGGAAATGTAACAAGTTGCACTAAATAAACTATAGTTGTGCCTACAATTTATGCCATGTAATGTGCTTAATATTTAATATAACTGTCATTGCATTAGAAGAGTTTAGCCACTTTATGTATTACCTTAGATGTTTTACAATAAGGAACCATGTATAAGATTTGCAAATATAAATAGTAATTTAGTTAAGCTTTTATAGACATGTCTAGAACTTTTTTGTAGTAATCCTTAGTGGGGTGACTGATTAGTGGTTTACAAATGTGGCCCTCAAGATGATTCCTTGGCCGAATCGAGAAATGTTAGACAAATATGCTACGTAATAAAGTATGCTTCTTACTGTGTTGTTTGATTTGTTTATTCTAATTTTTGTTATACCAATATTATTCAATAACCGAGAGATTTTTATACAATTCTGTAGATCCAGTGTGCCGCTGAGGGCGGCTGAAGCTTCGTAATTTCATTTTGTCTCATTAACAATAACCAAAATGGCCGTCGTAAGAACTTATGAGTGGGAACAACACAGAAACATAGAGGTAAATAAGGGTCATAAAATAATGCAAATGCTCAATTTTTCGTGTTTGTGATGGAGATAAAAAAGTCAAAATGGTAGATAAAACTAGAACTTTTACAGATTCTTCTGGTTCTCTCAAAATCTCAACTGCAAAAATAAATATTCCTTACTTCGTCAGTGACAAATAACGGGTCTAAGGACGTGGCCTTTTGGGACTGCCAAAGATTCTATGTTTTTAGGATGAGGGTTTGCTAGTCTTCCGCTTTAAGACCCAACAAGGGATGCAAGCAGTTTTCTGCGACCATAAATGCCACTTTAAAGCATTCGCGGCTATCTCCAATCTGCAATCTGAGAATGCAACATGCTGAAGTGACAAGAAGCCCGTTGCATTAAAATATTACTGAAAAACTCTATAGTCGCTGTACACGCTATGACAACGCATGGAGGAGTGGAGGTATATCTCCACGTATTTTTGATCTCGTTACAAGATGGAAGTGGTGAGCTTCATGCTCCGGCCGTTGTATAAGCGGTGAAGGAGCACCCAGCACTTATGGAACAGGGGATTCTCTGGTCCCACAGACCGCCTGGAGATTTGTTGAAGAGCTATCTTATTGCCTGCCAGGAATAGAAAAATAGTTTGTCCGCCAATCATTTTTAACGTATTCAATGTACCGGCTATTCTACCCCGTCTCCAAAACTGTTATTAGGTGTAATAGTGCTCATATTCAATTACATGATAATAAAATGAATAATATGAGCATACAAATATTACTTCAGTGCCTAGAAGTATGAATCCCCTGGTCTCAGAGTCGGTTGCAATCCATGGGAGACATAGATCTATGTTCTCCGCACATTTTTCCCAAAAGGCCAAATATTTATACTATATTCATGGTACCACATCTGGTCCTGGATAGCGTAGTCGGTGGAGGATTCTTGACCTTTAAAGGCTAGATCGATAAGCCGTCCCGAAACGTCGGTAAGAAATTACCACTAAACCTACTCGCTGCGTAATAACCCAGAAGAGCGCAGTTCTAGTCGGTATACTGAGTTTCTATGGGCTGAAGGTTCCGGGGATAGAATTTTGGTGGGGGCGAGGTTTTCCGCACCCCTTCCAGACCTCTCTGGGCCCACCCAGACTCCTGTACAAAAAGTACCACTTGTCTTTCCAGAGTAAAAGCGACCCGGGGCGTGGCGCTGACCACCCACCCCATCTAGCGTCGAAGTTAAAAGATAGATCTATAACCCTACTCCCACTCGGAGCCTTCATGGCTTGTTCTAGAGTGAAATTTTACATTTACCATAGTAGCACTTAATGATCCTGTAGCTGCTGAGACTTTATCAGATGGCGAAGATGTTTTGTGTTATTACGCTGCGATGTGAATCACATTTAACATACCTTCAATATTTATTTCGATCCTGATCCATATAAGAACTGGACGTGTCTAAACAAATACCTTCAGGATCATTTTAATATATTTTCCTCTCATAAATTATACTGACGCAGCACTACAAATCCATAAATGTCTTCGAGAAGTACACAATTTACAGCTTAGCTGACTGGCTTTCTCATCTCCTAAATCCCCTTGTTATCACTCACAACCCATCTTTTATAGGCAGCTTTCGAATATGAATTGTGCAGTCAGTATACTGTTATTTTAACCAGACATATGTTATCCGGAAGATGTAAAATTCTGGTATACTTCGCGTAGGAGAGCAACATGTTGATGTTGGTAGACCCTGACAAATACTTACAACCAGCTATGCATGAGATTGACGAAATCTGATGGACAATAAATGCAAAGAAAACAGAAGACTGGAACGAATTTGTGAGACATATTCTGTGGAGCTGCTGGACAGCGATTCGATCCGTAGACCTGCAATCAATGCCACTATTAGGGCCAGATTTTGTATGATGTTAGAAACACTTTGCGTGTATATGATGGAAATAATTTAAGGTGTATTTTAAATACATTTTAGTTTCGATTGTTCCATTTCAGAATCAGAAATATTTAGCGCTTTACTTCTAAAGCACTATTTGCTACTCATTGCATTATATATTACCTTTCGAATTTCTTTAAATCAATTATTGCAATGATTTTTAATATAATGAGATAAATTTAAATATAGTCTGTAGAGATTTTTGATCTTGCAGATACTCTTTATCAAATGTGCAAAGGAATTAAATGTTTTATTTCCATAAATGTTACCTCTCGGGTTCTAGAATGTTAATTCAGTTCAGGTATCATCATAAGCCCATATTTAACAAACAAAGCTCAAAATATTCAGTATTTGCGTATTTGTCAGTTCTTAAAATCTGTGATCTAGGGACAAAAATATTTGTAATAAGATTTCAAAATATAACCTACATTTCTACAGCAATCCCAAGCCACTCACCGAATTGCGTAGTAAAGTTGGAGATGCCCTTCTTTCTTGTGTGTGTGTGTGTGGGGGGGGGGGATTTTTTGTCCTTATCTGAGCTCTGAAGCGGCTATTTTGAAAGGGTGTTACAAAATTTGTGACCAACTTTATGATTATAAAAACCAGATAATTCAAAATTCAAAAATATTTTTATAAATTGTTACTGTACAATATGTATTAAAACAGACGTATACCAAATGGAAATATTTCTTTAAAAATAATGTAAGTGCATGTAGCGTTTTGAAGGGCTTAAAACGTGTAGCTACAAGAAACTGCTGTCGGAGAATTTTCCTCCAAGCGTGCCTTATTCCGCAAAATTTAACCTTCTAGAAATCGATGGCCATAGAAACTCATTTTCGAAAAAACGTAATGTAGAAAAATTTCGAAAAGTTCAATTGCGAAAATCTTTTCCTTCTCCCCACCCCCGTCTTTTCCGAAGTCTTGCATGTTCTCCTCGCGGATGGACAGTTGTTTTGACAAAGTACCGACAACGTGTGTTGGGCCATGTGTGGGGCAGGGGATCTGTCGCAACCGAAGTATAAGGACGGGTTGCTCCTGTGAAGTTTCACGACTTTCCTGAGACACCTGGCGGCCGCTGACTTCCCTTCCTTCACTTAGTGTCTGGCGCCGCAGCTTACCGATCGATCGTGCCCGTCTGAAGGCGTGTCCTTCTATAGCGCAGCGTTACAAACTTTGAGTTTCTAACTTCTTCGCCGTTCTACATCGCGAAATCGGCCATCTGACTCAGGGTACAGACCTTTGCGGCACTCGTCAATCTTTGACGCCACCAATGAGCTTTGCAGTCAGCCTCATTTCGTCACAGTTATTCCACCGTCCCCTGCCTCCGGGCATATATATATATATATATATACAAACATACACACACACATACAAACACACACATACATATATACATACATACACATACATACATTCTTACACACACACACACATAGACACATGCACACATACACACATATATACATCCATATATACATACATAATACGGACATACATACATACACACATACATAAGTACACACATACATACATAAATACATACATACATACATTTTTTATTTTTTATTATTTATTTACAGCACGCTGCATTACATCCTGTAATACTACATGCTTGTAGAAAACTTTGTATCTTATATATAGTATTTATATTTTTGCGGATTTGTTTACTGTTTATGCACTGATTGTTCGTTTACAGTTTTCCGTAGTACATGCAAACAAACTTACATACATACATACATACGTACATACGTACATACATACATTCATACGTACATACACCTTGACTGGGTCACAATCCATAGTGAGAAAGGCGGAGGAAGCAGCTAAATTGAACAACATCATGAGGAAAACTCAAGTCCACAAGATCGACTACGAAGTACAGCCAAAAGACTGGCTTCACCCAGCAGACTCAGTCAGAATCACTGAACAACAATATGAACACACTATACAAATATTTACATATGGCAGCAAGAGCGAGCACGGGTTCGGAGCTGTAATATCAATGTTTATTCAGAGTAATTTAGAGCATCAATTAAGATATGCGCTACACAAAAATGCTCCAAGAACCATGCTGAACAACTGGCTATAGTCAAACACTAGAAACAATAGAAAAATCACATATCCATGTTAACATCCCAAGAACGGTAACAGTAAACACAGACAGCAGAATCACCCTTCAATCCGTCAAGAACACATAAAAGCACAATTACCTCATAGAAGAAATCAGGAAAAAAGCAATAACACTCGAGAAACGCAACTGGACAATCATATTCACCTGGATAAAGGCTCACGCAGAAAACTACGGGAACGAGCTAGCTGAAAAGCTAGCGAATGAATCCGCTAGAAAACATGACATATCCTTCAACAGAATTCCTAAAAGTGAAATAGTTCAACGAGTGAGAGACCAGAGCATAGCCAAGTGGCAAATCCAATGGGATCGAACTAAAAAAGGGTCAATAACAAAACAGTTCTTCCCAACCGTCAAGGACAGACTGACCACCAAAATAATTAACACCAAACTTCACGGCTACCGTAACAGCTCACGGCAAAACCTAGGCTTACCTGCATCGTTTAAAAATAATAGAGTCTCCAGAATGCACATGTGACGGCGAGAACCAAACTGTGGACCACGTACTGTATAACTGCACCAAACTTCAGAAGGAGAGAGGAAAACTTATAAGCAACGTATTAAAACAAGGTAACTGGCCGTTGAATGAAAGTGATATAGTGAATAAATACATAAAACACTTCATCCAGTTCACAAACACAATAAATTTTGAGAAACTATGAACCCATTAACTTATCAAATAGCTGCAAATAACACTCAAACATCAACACAAGTTCTTATATGCAAATATGATACAGTGCAAAACACACAAGAACGGAGTGCACATCACATACGAACAGACAAAACCATACATATGGAATACTAATCATAAATGTAAATATCAAAACAATCTGTAAATGATTACGCTCAGCATGTAGTATTACTAATTGTAATGGGGCATGCTGTTAATAAAATTTAAATTAATAAATGCACACACCAGTTTATGATGAAGAGTAAATTTTCGCAACTTTTAAGTGAAAATTAACATACTTATTTGAGTGAAATATTAACAGGCAATTTTTAACTTTTATACATTTATTTCTGTATATAATCACCTTTGCGGTCTACACGATTTCGGCTAATTTCATTTAGTGTCATGAGACCGTCACGAGAGAACTGCGAATTTTTATGGCGGACCCGCAACTCGACAGCTGTCTGAAGTAGAACTGTCCTGTAAGCCTTTGGTTTAGTCTGGGAAAGTGATCAAAATCCGACGGCGCGAAGCGTGTAGTATACGGCAGGTGATAGCAGACGGTGGAACCAAGATGTCAGGCTCTGTAGTTGTTCTTGCACTTTCGTGTTGCAAGAGAGCCTGCTCCATTTGAGTAAGAGTTCTTTCTTTAGAGTCGTGCTTTCTGCTTTCCGAAGGTTTCACAGTACCACTCAGATAACATATTAAAGTGTTGGTTTTTAAGTCACACCTAGCTTAGCTTGGTCACGATAGAGGCAATTACATCAGCATAGGCCCTTTTAGTTTGTGGGTTTTCAAGGGAAAGAACAGTCAACCTGCTTGCGCATGCGTCTCTCAGCGTGCCATCTGTGATGTTGTCTTTTGTGTTGGCAGTTTGTTTATTTTTTATATAGGCAAAGGATTCTTATGAAAAATTCACATACGAAAAACTAAATATTTTTGACAATACGTCGAAAGGATTTTGTTTGTGTAATATAAAGTGTCTGAATTAGTAAAGTAACTATAAATTGAAATGTTATTTCTTTATTGTAAGAGATTTATGCAACACGTAAGAACATTACCAAACAGATTGGTTTTCTCAATAATGAGTTACCTTGTGATGTAGGTCTGACCACTGCGAACTACACACAAGAAACGTAGAGATTTTTTTTTACCAATTACTTCCAAGCCAGATATTATCGACTCATATTTTGGATATGCATCCTTCATCCCCGATTTCGTTGTATAGAGTTTCTGAAATAGAATCACAGTTGAGTTCCTTTAAATATACTTTGAGAAATAATGTACTAATCCACAGTTTCCATGGTTACTGTAGATTTCGTGTAGCAAAATGAAATTACAGACACGTCAAGGTTATGGGTTTTCTAATTCTTTAGTGATATTTTTTGAACGATTTAAGCCTTATCGAAATATAAAAAAAAAAATGGTTTGTTTGTCACTTCAGCTACTTTTTGTGTTTCTGATGAAAAATGGACGGTGTGAAGTTTTGATAGTGCAGTTACGTCGAAGATCGACACACGTTTTGTTCTGTTTTACATACATACATCCCCCCCCACCCTTTGTGCTCGTGTCATTCACGCATTATTATGCACCTCAGTGGCCTCGCCCAGTGTTTTCAAAAGACTGCTGGGGTGGGAGAACGAGATTGGGACACGTTTGATGTCTGTAAACCCCGCCCTTGTGTCGTGAAGACATCGTTCTGCAGTCAAATGCATAGCACGGACCTGGACGGTGGTCGTGCCCCGCTTTGTGTCCTGTGTTTGTTGTTGCTTAATAAGGCACACATCAAAATAATAATATAAATACTAATTGTTTTGTTTTTATCGCCCATCTTAATACTTTCAATTCCACGCATGCGTCTTTAAACCTGCCTTTGTTTCATTGTGTAGCATAAACGCGTAACTGATATTATGTGGCACAAAATATGACTAATTCCATGCAGCATAGATCATGTTGGAAAACTAGTCAAGAAATTCCCGCTGTTGTATGGTCACCTAAGTGTCAGTAATGTGTTCATTACAGCCCAAAGTGTGGTACTGTCAGCGACAAGACGTGCCCTACTATCTGTCAACGTATAAGCCTAGAAACATCAACACCCTTTAAGATGTCGGAGGAAGTAGCAGCAGCGACATCATAATAATCTTCATAATCACCATAGTCATAATCATCATAAGCAGCAGCAACAATAACAACAACAGCAACAATAATAATAATAATTTGCTTATGAGATGCAATTGACACCAATCAAAAAATATTTACTCCGTAAATATCAGTCTTTAAAGCGATTGTCATGAATAAGAGGCCTAGGTAGTATTTCTGCATCACATCTCAGCTCTCTTCAGGGCAACTGGAGCCCCTAATCCAGTTGGTACCGCTAGGATATCCGGGTAGATAAAATAAGCCGAAACCCAAAAGTCGCCACTGTGTAGTGTCGGAGTTTAGAATTGCGTGGAAAATATTCGTTCTCCTGAATTTTTGAGTGTTTTTGGTCCAGGTTTATTCTTCACAACAGATTACCGCTCAGTTATAGGGGAGCCGTTAAGAGCTTCAGAATCAACAGTATGCAAATTTTTCTGCTGAAAACGTCAACTAATATTTTGCTCGGCATTTTGAGCTATTTCACCGGGCACCAGAATTCGAAATGAGGACAAATAATGTAACAAGAATACTCCTACTTTTAAATAATATCTTTTTGTTTCGAAAAAATGATATAATTCCAAAGCAAAAAAAAAATGGTAGATTTTATGCAAATATCAGTTTGAAAACTGAAAAAATGAAGCACTTTAAAAACCGCGTATAATGGTGCCCCCGAGCTTAGCAGAGAATTTATCCAAATTGCGATGCTTTTATTAATTATGCATATTCCCTTTGTAAAAGATCTTAATTTCGTATTTGTTTCCGTATTTCTTATATTGTAAACGTTGCGAGACAATCGGCAGAAGCTCGCGGCACGCACGCTGTCTGAGTACCGCTGTGTTAAGAGATGGCATGTGCGCTGCACCAGTCCTTTAGATAGGATGTCACAACAGATCAAATAATTAATATTTAATGTTATGAATGAGAGAGTATTTTTCGGTTAACTTGTAAATGTATTCATTCTTAATGTTTGCTGTTGTTTTTTGTGTGTGAGTGGAGTGGCGTGGCTATTGTTCTCTCGGAGACACCTCCCCCCTTGAGGCACTTACAAATGTGGTTGGACAAACAAGCGACAAGCTTACATGTAATAGAATCTGCTATTTCAAAGCAGATGCAGAAGAGAGCTTTAAATTCTTCTTACAAACAACCCGAAGTGTAATCGATTGATTTCATCTAAGAATACACAGAAAAACAACAATGAAGAATTTGATAAATTGAGAACTGGAATGACTTTTTAAATTGTAGTACTGACACAAACATAAATAGATATCGGGCGGGTAAACGTTTGTAGTTACTTACACCTTTTGCGATTCTTCGCTGCGTCCTAAGAATGAAGAAATATCTCTCTTAAACAAGCCATTGTACCAACGATTAATGTAATTACATTTCTGCCCGTAACTTGCAAACGGGAATCGTCCACGAAAATTCAAGAAGTAATGAATAAACCTTAGAAGCACGCCTGTTTGTTAAATGCATTTATTAAGAATTACACTGCGTCCAGCACACAAGAGAGAGGCTCGTTTTTCGTGTCTTACTAAACGGTAATGCAAGGGTACTAATTTTGCGAGACATATACCTCTCACAAGAACTCTAACGAAATCTCTAGAACCCAGATCGAAAAACGTGTGGTTTATGCTCGAGAGATCCACGATGTCGGACCTGGTTGTAAACCTAAATTTCTGGTTAAGGTGGGTTTCGGACCTGGTTCAAATAATACCCATAAATAGTTGTATAAAATTTATGTAGCTTTCTTGTTTTCCCGCAAAGGAAACTTCTTTGTTATTACATTCTTCTTACATTCGTGACAGTCAACAAAATAACAACTGGCATAGAGGTGTGACTTTATTTGTGCAGTGCGAATTGACCTGCGACTTACGATGGGTTTGAACTTGCACGTCACGTGTTAAGGACT
>Ga0136643_10002786_pt1 | contig 23023 bp, 11 predicted proteins | sample TergutLab28metaG_FD_96883 | JGI IMG/M metagenome (GOLD analysis project Ga0136643, IMG submission 96883) | Labiotermes labralis P1 segment gut microbial communities from Petit-Saut dam, French Guiana - Lab288 P1 (version 3) (version 3) | ecosystem: Host-associated > Arthropoda: Insects >... | reverse complement strand
TGTATAATACAATTTTGACCTCCTGATGATGAGCACATAGTGCTCGAAACATGTAGAGGCATGAAATAAACTTATTGTAAAACAAAAATTTTGTGCATCAAGTTGGTTAATTACTAAGATAAACTCCAAACATATAGTGCATTGTGTTTTGATTACAGGAAGAGGTGATGACACTAGAAAGGATTCTTCTTCAGACTATTAAGTTTGATTTACAAGTAGAGCATCCATATGGGTACCTTCTCAAATATGCAAAGTGCCTGAAAGGTGAGACTTATATTTGCTTTTTCAGGCATAAAGCAAGTAATTTATAGGGACTTACTCACGTCAGCAAGACAGCTCTAGGTACCACTCTTTTGCATGACATGTTGTAACTTAGGAACTTGCAAATTTCTTCACATGGATTACAGTGTTCTGTAGTTTGACAGATTGGTGCCAATGTTTCAGGGGAAATTGCTGCACCCATCTTCAGGATGATAAAGGTGTTTGGTCCTGAAGAAGGAGGCAGCTTGTTTCTCCAAAATGTTTGTTCCTGTCTATCAAACATACTGTAACATACTGTGGTAATATTTACCATGTTGAAGACCTCAAATCTCGTACAGCATAAATTGTAATTTACAAAAAAATGTTTCTCATTTTAAAATGATTTCTGATATCCTTTCAGAATGCTGTAGCAAAGTATCGATTATCCCCCAGTGTAACATCATTTTATGTTCCTTGTCACTCAATTATCTGAGAAATATCTGTACATAATGTAACTGAACTGATGCTGCAGTGATATAGGCAGTTGTTGCATGTAAAATTAACTTTAATACCATTAATTTCAGCCATTTATGAATCCTGATTCATTTTAGTCATGTGAGTTCATTATTTTTAGTATTTACTACAAAAAATTAAATATGGTTTTATAAAACAGTGATGCAGAATTTGCTTCATTCAAAATTGCATGTCAGGAGATGCTGATTTGTACTGTGTTGTGTAATAAAAGAAGGCGCTGTTGGAAGTGTGGTATAAAGTAAACATAGATTATTGAAGTATTCTTACATCACATTATTTCTGGAAAAAACGAAATTCCATCACCTTATTTTTAAATGAAACATGCCGTCATTTTGTGAACTCTGATTGTACTTTTTTTGTTTTAGGTGATAAGACAAAATTACAGAAAATGGTCCAGATGGCTTGGACATTTGTGAATGACAGGTAACTTTACATGTCTTGTTTCAGCAACATCTCATGTCAGTATGAGTAAGCTGGTGTTTTTTTTCCCCTATGCTTACAGAAAATTGTGTAACTTATAAGGTTTTGACATTTCTCTGTTACAGTTTATGTACCACTCTGAGCTTACAGTGGGAACCAGAAGTAATCGCTGTGGCTCTCATGTATCTTGCTGGAAAGCTTAGCAAGTTCGAAGTCGTCGATTGGTCAGGTCGCACAGCTAAACATTTAAGGTGGTGGGATATGTTTGTTGAAGATGTCACGATGGATTTGCTGGAAGGTAAGCAAATTTTATCAAGATTATAGTCATCTGGGATGTGACACCAGGTAGACATGTAGAAACCCACTGATATCCCAGAAGACAGTAATCTTCACGGTTACTGCCATGACAGTCTCAAATCTTGCAAGTTTATATTTTTAGCCCAACCTTGACACAGCTGGTCATCTTAGAGAAGATCTTTGAGAAAGGATATATTTCTGGCAATAATTAAAGACATATAGAACAAAGGATAGTTGTGATAAGTTTTCTTCGCTTCCAGTATAAGTGTCTGCAGTTGCATATTTTCATGCTGAAAGGTACTGTTCATGTGGTAGGGAATGAGTTTAACTGTATGATACAGATATGATAACTCCATGAATGGTATCACCATATCTGCATGATTTACCATTATTTGTGAAAGAAGAGTTCTACATATAGAAAAAATTTGGCCTGAGGAACATCTGTAAAATGTTAACTTGTTTGATAAGATGATGTGAACTGGATTATTCTGGCTCAGGAGAGGAAAAGGTGGAAGGTTATTGGAAATTTCTTCTCTAGCCAATGAACTACAGGCTTCTCAAGGACTACTCTGCATGCCATCATTTAGTTAAATCAACAATGGCAAGTTACTGTGCATCTTCCAACCCTGGAAGATGGTGATATGACTGATGATGCATCTCTGATTTACAGATATTTGCCACCAAGTCCTGGATCTGTACTCACAGCCTCAAACATTAACCACTCCTGATTCCCCTCCTCTGTTGCCATCCACACGATCTCCAACAATAAAAAAGGAACGGGTGCCACAGCCGACATCTCCGACGCTTCTGCCAATGTCTCCAGCACCTTCAGGTACCGTGCTATAGTTTGGATGAGGGATCAGGCACTGTACTGACACTTCTTTTGTGGTGAAAGTGTTGTGGATTGGTTCGGTGACATCAGTGCAGTGACACTTGTTACTCCAGTATGGTTCATTATTTCAACAACTTTATTTTGAACTTAAACGCATTCTTTCCCTCGTTATATACTACAGTTTTAAACCTACATAAAAACTTCAACAGTTTATTGCTTAGTCTTCATTAAAATAGAGATGTCACCTACATAGAGGCATCTGTGTTGCATATCATTCAATAAATGTCTAAGTACATCTGCTCCCAGTCTGACAAAGGTGATATCTGAGATGCTGCCTTCCTGTCCTCCGTGCATATTTGCTGAAATTTGTCAGCATACTGCAGTTTTGGTTAAAATCAGACAGAAAGAACAGACACTTTAGAGGAAGACCTGTGTACAGTTATGACTACTTCGATTACTAACTTACCACATTTTTCGTGGATGTCAATCTTGTGACAGTTAACAGTGTTCCTGTGATTATCTCAGTGTAGTTATGACGGAGACAGTTACGCGAATGTGCCAGAAATGTTTCACTCTGCAGACACACTCTTTGTTTTCCTTTGCATCCAGCTGCAACCCTGTAAAACATAATATCACATACTGGAATTTTTTTCTTTGCAGCTATTCCTGTAAAAGTGACAAAGGACCTTAAGTCACACATGATACCAAGCAACGGAGAAGGAAGCCATGATAAGAGTGATAAAGCTTCTGAAATTGTCACTCACTATCAATATGGCGCATATTCACATTCGTCAATGACTCCAACGTTTCCGCCAACATACACGACCCCGCTGCCTGTTCCTGCATCGGCTCCTGTCACTACTAATACATCTGCTGCTACCCCAACAGTGCAGCCAAGCCCCCTCGTTCCAGGTCCAAGCACAGCTGCGCCACCGTACACTTCATACCCACCCCCATCACACCAGTACCCTACACCACAGTATTACCAAACACCATCTGGACCCCCTCCAAGTAGACCGTACTACCCACCTCCAGGGGGACAATCCAGCTGATTTATATGCACTGTAATGAGGGGTCATTTTGCATTACTGTAATAAACTGGCAACAGTTCAGACAGGGTTACAAAGGCTGAATTCCATTTTAATATATTTACTAATATGACCGTTGCACTTTTTGTACATGTATTTTCAGTCCGCAAATTTGAGTGTCGCTACAGTAAAAAACGTATTTCGTACATAGGGTGATTCATGGGTTGTGGTTATTACTGTAGGGGATGATTTCCTAGGTTTTTGTATGCAACAAAGTTCCTAACAGCATGGGTCCTGCTCAGTTGTGGTGCTGTGGGTGTTTATTAATTCTCGTTAACACATGAACCATGCGTCACACTTCATGGAATCTATTATACACTGTGGGACCTTAAAAAGCATTTGCTTTTTCATGGTGGGTCACAGAAGCATATTGAAAGCTTATCTGTAGCACTTCCACTTCGGCTATTCACAGCCGAGCATTGAGGCAGATTGCAGCCGAGGGTTGGATTTTTGAAAACCTGCTGTAAGCACAGGTGAGGGTAAATTAAAGGCAGTTTCTTATGAGGTAATGATTTTATTTTATTCCATATCTTTTAAATAACCCTTAACTTTCAAGTTCCAAGTGATCATAATTCTGTACCTATTCAAAATTGGACACATGTTTATGTGAACTGTGTTGATCACAGAGACGGGAGATCATATCCTACAATATGTCCACAACTCATCTGTATGTAAGATGCATGACAAGGTATTAACATTTCTTTCATGACAAGTGAGTTATGTGTGTTGCATAGGCACAAAATGCAAGAGGATGAAATACGCATGTGGTTTAAATGTGTAACAGTATTGCAAGTACATTTATATATAATTACAAGCTACACACAGCATGAAGGGTGTACATTATGTATATGGTGCAAAATACTGTGACATACCTTGTTATGTATGGTTCCTACTATAAGTACAGAAAACATAGTGCTTGTGATTCACAAGAGGACGTGAATGAAGAGTGAGAAATGCGAGTTTGGTAAATTATAGACATAGCAGGGGTGCTTTAGAAACTTAACAGTAACAGACATCAGTAGAGTAAATACCAACAAATGCACTGTACTACAGTATAAAGTTTTTACAATTAAAGCATTAGAACTCTGACAGGTTTTGGCCCTGTTAGAGTCATCCTCAGGGAGTGTACCTCAATCCCTGTATAAAACGCAGATTATAAATAGATAAAATAAGTTACAATTGTATTATAATCAATTGATGTCATGTGGTTGGTGCTGTAGATATGTAAGTTTGATGAGGTATTCTTTGTGAAATGGATCTTGTGTGTGTGTGTGTATGTTGTTGGGATCATTCTGAAATAATATTAAAACAGCAATGAATAAGTAAAAATAGTAGCAGTATATAAAAATATGCCGGAAACACGGTGGCACAGTTGGTTGAGGCACTGTGCTACAAGCCGGAAGGTCACAGGTTTGATTCCCAATGATGTCATTGGAATTTTTCATTGACATAATCCTTCTGGTCACACAATGGCCCTGGGGTCGATTCAGCCTCTAACAGATATGAGTACCAGGAATATTTCCTGGGGTAGAAAAGGCAGCTGGTGCGTGGGGCTGACAACCTTACCACCTTCTTATGCCAACTGTTTTGATATCTGGGAACCTTAACCTCCTGGAACCCATAGGGCCTGGTCAGACCTTTAATGGGATTACTTTACCTTTACCTTTTATATGAAATATATATGAAGAAACTTGATAGTTGTACATACCAAATCTTTGGAGCAGTTTGCACGTATACAACGTGACGTAAACACAGCACCAACTGGAAGATATCACATTAGTTTAATACAATTTGAATGTATTTTATATATGTATAATCTATTTTTTATACACCTGTTACAAGTAGGCTCCCTGAGGATGACCCACTAAAGGTCAAAACATGTCAGAGTTCTAGTGCTTGAAGTGTAAAAACTGTATATCGTAACATAGTGCATTTGTTGGTATATTCTTGAATTTTAACAATTAGTGCACCGACATTGAATACCATAAAGTTCCATAACAGACTAATTGAAACTTACTGAACACATGATGTGCCTGTAATTTTGTTACATCTTATTAGCTGTTTTCTTGTAATGAGTCATAAGATCAGCGTTCGTATTTAATGTTGTTGAATGGTCATTATGACAAACTTTCAACATAGAAATAATGTAATTAAGAAAAATAAATTATGTATCTTCTTGTATTTCAACACATATTTTGTTCAAAAAATATTCACAACAACACTTGAAAATGAAATCGGATGAAAAGGCTTCTGATGATGTTATTGGGACCATGCCATGGTTTAGGTGGTTAGCCACTGGCTTCTCAATGCAAAGGTCTGGTTCAATCTGAGGTCAGTCTGTGTGGGCCTTGTGGTGGACAGGGTGGCAATGGGACAGGTTTTTCTCAGGCTGCTTTCATTTTCTTCTGTCAGTATCATTCCATCAGTGCTCCACACCCATTCATTCATTCATCAACTGACATATACTCTTGGCAACTGACCATCATTAAGTAACATGCCAAAAGACACATTACTGGAGTCTGCACGTTGTCCAAAAGTAGCTTTCAAACAGAACATATTTCAGAAATTGTTGGAACCAGGTTGTAATAAATGAAGTGTCAGTAACTGGATGCAATTAAAGCAAATGATCATAACAATTGCATTTATCGTAAGTGTATATGTGGAGGCTGTTAAGTTTCTATGTAAACACATTCTCTTACCACATGGCTGTGTGTTTCTGTAGTAATGTGGTTAATAAATGCTGTTATTTTGAAACCTCCCTTAACAAAATTGAAGTACACAACCAAACCTATAAATCTGTATATCATATTGGCCCAAATAATTAAAGACAAGAATTTTTTCCTAATTCATTATCTGATGGGTGGGGTGTTACCTTATAATCATTTGCAAGGTTAAACATGGTCTGTTTAGTCATGTTCATGAAAACTGAAGGTTGTGAATGGGGGAGTAATCTTATAATGGGGTAAGTATGGGATTTAGTATAACAAAACCTTTCCTACCAGATCCACTGTAAATATGTTTTTTTATTATTATTATTCCTTAATCATGCTACCATTTTGTGCTGTATACAGTGGAATCCTGATTTAAAATCTCTTGAACTCATGGCTAATAATTATGTATTTTAAAAAACAGTAGATTTTTGTTCTCTTTAATTGTGAAGGCCATTAACATATGCTGTAGCTTTGTGAAGTAACAGTCAAACCCCAGACATTTCTACAAATTAAAAAAAAAAATCTGCCCAGATGGAAATTTTTGGGTTGAAGATGAGGACATATATCAGGAAAAGAGGATACACGATAGCCCTACACACCGTGTAACCTTCTAAGTAGTCCCTTGTGACTGAAAGGTAAACACTGCCTCCATTTTGAGGTTGTGAGTGGAAGCATATGCATTATCTTCCTCCAAAACAATTCAGGACAATACCTGGTTCACATTCCATGTAAGAAAAGCAATGATACTCAATCTCATTTATTTAAACACACAATATCGACCATGGTACACAACATTTTTCAAGTTTCCAATCAACTGATCTTAATATAAATCTGAGAAATTATGTGATACAGTGCGCAGTATCATCACAAATATGTTATATATATTATTCCATAAAAAAGAGAAACTCTATAATAAAAATATAATTTGCATGTTTTGTGGAAGCTCCATATGGCATATCATTTGTAATACCAAGGCACATTAATTGTGTACTTTTATACATGTTGACAGTAACAGAAAACACTGATGTCTGTACAGATATGCCTTGCTGCCAGGTGACACCAGTGTTTCCCAATGAACATTTACCTTACTGAACACAGAGGACACTTGTGTCCACTGTGTCAGATATTGATGTGGTTTCAGAGAGCCACCATGGATCCCCTCAGAGTGGGCAATTTCTGCTATGGCCTGTGGATAGGGGTACAGCTGTGATAATTTGTAACTGTAAAAATGACGTACGTCTGATCAATAAGCCTGGGATAAAGAATATCAATACGGAGGATTCAGGTCTTCTGCAATGTGATGCTGAGTCACTGGGTGAGCAGATCACCATGCTTTTAAGGATCTGGGAAGGTCAGACAGTCCAAGAACTGCTTGATCCTGCCAGATGAAGGTATCACATCTCACTGAAACACTGAGAACCACTATACCACTCTTAGAACGCCCAGTCTTGCGGTATCAGTAGTCAAAGTGACATTAAATATGTCATGGTAACTCTACTGCCTAACCCAAAGCACCAACTACAAATCATAATTTAAGGCAGTGGCAGTCATACCTTTACACACACTAAGACATGCAATCAACTTTATGACCATGTACAAGTGATAATCCACAAGCCTAACAATTGCCTGGTAAAACATACTGAGTTCCTAAATAAGTAAATCAGCGAATTCAACTGTATTGCTCCCAATGACAGCATAAAGTTTAATACACACTGCACCATGTCAAGAAAGCATACTTGCTAGCCTAAGTGTGTGCATACAAACACTTATAATTAATCTCACGGGGAACCAAACCTACATCCCTTCAGACAAAATTGTGTAACATACTTGAAGAACAGTCAAGCTGCTGGTGCACTAACTGAATTCAGTCTGACTCACTAAGGTTGTGCAAAGACAGATCTATTGTGATGTAAGATCCTCACAGCAGTGAGAACATCACAATTACAGTCTTGTTCAATGTGCAGCCATTTTATAGGCACATTTCTCCTAACAATGGTGTCCATCTACCACACTGGATGATACCCAATTGTTTTGCATAGAACACCTTTGTTGTGCTGTGCAACCAAGTCTAGAGAAGCTGCGGTTCTACCATATTAGAGTGACTCAAACTGAATTCAGTGTGCCAGCAGCACCAGTCCTCCCATAGCTCAATTGTTATCCCAAGTTTTACAGTTGAAATACACACAGCTATCAATGAAGGCCTCGATAATTTCATTGCAATCAAACAGTCCTGCACACTACTGTACTAAATGTGTACTTTAAGTGCAGTATATACAGTAAAATCGCCATCTGAAGGTTTCTTTGGGGAACAGATGATACAAACACTATAAACAAAAATTCATTTGGAGGAAATTTTACACACAGCTTACTGACGTTGCATCACTGAAAATGAACATTAAATACAAGAAAACATTAAATGGGGACTGTGCTGCAACTTAATTCAGTGCTGATTACACACATAATATGCCAGTTACTCAAAAAATTGTTGTAACTATTAGTGTAAACTCTGCATTTCTAAAATTAATTTTCAGAACCTTATGGAAGGTGCTGCAAAGTAAACAGGTTACAGGCACAGTACCACTGACTGCAGGTGCTGTATCATAAAAATTTTCCTGGAGTCAGAGTACATCAAATACCTACAAACAGCCTCTGAAATACATTATGACTGCCCGTTCCTATAAGACTAGGATCTGTGCGTGCGCATGTGTGTGTGTATATGATATTCTAAAATTTACAAATTAACAATTACAATTTGCTGTTGATGTATGCATCATTATACACGTTACTTGTTTCATAGTAAACTTTGCACATTCCATTCCAAAGGATCAAGTTAAATGAGAGGAAGTGACAGTTTCTGCCATTTCAGCATTAATTGTTTGGATCTCATAACTCACTAAGTTATTACGCCACACACCCACTGTGTTGTTTTCTAGCAATTTTGCTTTGGTGAGACACCAATCTTCCAACCTCTACCAGCGGGTCAGTGGTAATTCCATGTACTCAAAACTAATAACAGAAGTAACAACCAAGATGACGGGCTTCGGAAATGTGACTTTATGTAGCTTGGCAAATGTGCACCAACATTTCAGAGAACCCTGCTGTCTCCATTAACATGGTATATGAATAATCAAATCAATCTGCCCTGATGATGAAGGCACCAGGTTCCTCTGAAACATCTGTACATAGCTAATGGACTACACAGTATCACATCCCAGAAGACAGCAATTTTCATAGCTGCAACCATAAAAACCTCATATCTCACATTATAAATGTTGTTTGAATTTCTGACTTCTTTTTACTAAGAACCACTCATATGGAAAAACAGCTGATGTAAAAAAACACCAATAAAACTGTTGTACAAGCAATATCTACTCAAGCACATTATCATCTTGACATAGGTGCTGCCACCATCACTGAAGGTTGGGCCACATCCTTCTGGTGGCCTGCTCTGAGGTTTACAGTGCAGTAGGGAGATATCTGTAGCATGCATATCACAGAGAGATTCTCAAGTGCAGCAACAAGATATTTGCATGAATAATCAAACAAGGTACAAAATGCACACATAATTCTGATAAGTTCACTCCATGTTTTATATCTCATTAACTTCTAGACTTATGGAAAACCAGTGTTTGGTATAAAATGTTTAATTTTTCTCTACAAGGTTACTTCAGTAGATTTTTCACTCCAATAAATATATAGCAACTTATGGTGATGATTTCTTGGAAGTTAATGAAGGTCTTACTGTAAGGTGTCCATTACTGTTGTTCAATTTTAATAAAAACTGGAACATGGTTATAAATGTAGTCAAATACCATAAAAATTTGTTCAGGGTCCTTGAGTCATTGCAGACAGACAGACATACATGTAAATGTTCCATTTTTCCATTTGTGCATTATGATTCAATTGTTACATTGTAAACCAACAAATGCACACACTTTATTAGAATTACAATAAGGTTATGTCAACTGCTATATGCTATATGTTGCGGGCCTCACTGACACATCATCAGGGACTGCACAGTTGCATAAAACAATTTTTTAACTTTTTTATCATCTCCAGTATATAGAAGAACTTTCGTTAAGTGTGTCAGTGTGTGATTTACAATAGATGGGTACATGCACATTAATTGGAGTAGTCCATGAATACAATCAAACCAACACTACAGCGTGACTAGGAAACAACTGGTATGGCACAAACGCAACTCTGATTATTTAATATCACAGCATTAACAGTCACTCCCCTCAGAAACTCCATCCTGAAATGGAAGTAATGCTCGTCCAAAATGTTGGTAACCATTTACCAATGTCACATCGCACAAAACTGCAGTGACAGTCTCCAATCTCATACACAACTCCAGTTTAAAAAAAATGCCAAACTATGAACTGCACTGGCTGTGTTGCATATCTGAAACTTCCATTCCACTGGTAAAATATATCCAGCAGCAGGTTACAGAACTTGAATTTTCTTTTCAAACAGAACAACAAACAGAAAATTCAGTACTAATAATAATACTGTAACAAATTAAAAGTTCACTAAATACAGCATACACATGAGGCTAAGGCACAGCCCGTCAGCAACGCATTTACAAAAGTTTCATGCGAATACTACAGAAACAGGGTGATACTTCATCACGCACCTGCTTACAGTCCAACACAATTTGTTATACAAAATATGCTGCCAAAACAGAATTACTCCAACAATCATACATTCTGCACCAAAGTAGTTGCACTTGTGCAACATTTGTACACAATCTCTGTATGAACACCAGAAAGGCTTCACATTGGACTAAATTAAGTACTTCTCTTAAGCAACTATTGGACAGCATGATGCAGGTATGGTACAATGCACAGAATATTACTACTTTGTATCATAAATGTAATATCTATCATTCCTATTATCCCTAAATTACAATCTCAACAAAGGATGTAAGTTAAATCACATGGCAAATAGTTCAAGTGGAGTTGACTAGAGGTAACTAACAGCACAGTCCTCCTTTTGAAGCTAGTAGTTGCTGAAATAATTACAAAATTCTCCACACTTTATGCAACCAGATTGTCATAATGTTTGAAACAGCCAATCACCAGTCCTTGTATGAACCACACAAAACAAGCCCACCACCTCCCATTTTATTTCTACAATACAGCGGTTCTCAATTTATACTGCAGCTCACACCCCTTTTCTTCTCAAATTATGCTCTTGAACCCATATCAAGAATTGTTTAAGCAGGCCAGTTTTTTAAGACTAAGATATAGCATAACTATAAAATGAGACAAAATCAAGTACTTATTTTAATTTCACAGTAACATTATGCAAAATGTTGCACATCTCACAGTCCTGTTTAAGTATCAATGCTTTAATATTGTGTTCCCATCTATGCCTATGTCTTCCAGATGGTCCTTTCCTTCAGGTTTTCCAAACAAAACTCTGTTGTATGTATCTCACTTCTCTCCTACACAGTTTTGTCCATCCCATTACTCCCTCCTTCTCGAGTTCAAATACTCCCCTCAGCATGTGCTCACATTTCACACTCATTCTGTCAACTGATTCAGTCACTTTTCTTTTAACTTTTGTACATTCTTTGCTTGCTTAGTGACACTTTTAGAGCTCAGACTAAGTAGTGTTGAATGCCTGAATGATGACTAAATAATGAGACAGAAAGGAAACGGGAGCAAGCAGTCACATCCCAATATGAAGTGTTATATTAATTTTATGTATGTGCAATTATAAAATTTAAACAATGCTGACAAACTTGGTAAGGCATTACGATTAATGTACTGGGATGAGGCAATGTGTATGCTAGTAGAAGGGTACCAACCTTCTGGAGGACATATGTTGTCTGTCCTCAAGGTAAAGCAGTCCTTCAGAAGGTGAAAAAACAGTTCCTCACAAATGTTTGTATCCAAATACCACACTACGTGGCATCATATCCCAGAAAACTGTAGTCTTGGTTTTTAACCACGTACAGTTCAATGCCTTATGATCATAATGAATGCTAAAGAATATGTGACTACAATGGGAATCAATTACTGCCACAGCACAGATGAAATAACATACTGTATTATGTGACATTTGAAAATCTGTGAATGATACATTACTGAATAAGACATCAAACCTCATTTGCTGCAGCTGAAGAAGACAACAACTAGCTTACTCCAGAACAAAATCAAAATGGTATGTTCCTAAAATGAGATAGTCTGGAGGTACTGAATTAGAGTGAAACTTAACACTTTAAACCAACCAGTCATCTGATAATTTAGATATTATTATAAGCTCATGGTTTACTATAGCATAATGCTGTTTAGTTCACTACAAAGATATGAGTGATCTTGAGGAAAATGTCACATATCCAATGACCTTAATCTTTCCATTCAGTGCCATGAGAAATTCTCTCAGATAGTCTGTTTTTACACCAATGGTATACATTATGCAGTTCCCATGTGATGGCCAGTAACAAAAAGAGGCCCAACATACTCTATGCATGTCACAGAGGTTACTAAAATGGATACTCAGTGTCCAAGAGTACAGCTGGGCCACCCTGTCTCTGGGAGGGGGGGGGACACAAATATAGAAGACTGATCCACCAGTCTGTAGTTGGAAATGAGGCTAATTCCCTCACCCTGTAAAACAACAACTGTCACAAAACCCCAAGAGATGCAAGCAAGATGGAATGAGAAATGTTCACCCAGCAAGAATAAATGCCTGGAGCTAACAATTGGAAAACCAAAGCAACAAACAGAATGGAGTAGAGAAACATCACTGGGGCAGTCAAGGTTGGAACCAGGCAGTAGTACCAATATGATGATACATTATGCAGAATCAGCATACATCATATGAACTAAGGAATGGTACATTTATTGACAAAGATTTATAAAGGAAGAGAAATGAATAAAAGGTGGGGAGACCAGAAAAAAATAGACCACTTGGAAGAACACGGCACAGACGCGAGGAAAATATGAAAACAGATCTTAAAGAAATACGATGGGAAAGTGTGGACTCGATTGATTGACTCAGGAGAGTAAAAAGTGGTGGATTTTTGTGAACACAGTAATGAACATTTGTGTTCTATATAATGCAACAAATACATTTGTGTTATATAAAATGCAACAAACACAACTGTGTTCTATAAAATGCAATGAATTTCTCAACTAGCTGAGAAATGAGTGACTATTCAAGAAGGAAAAGGCTCCATGGAGTCAGTCACTTATTTAGTGTTCAGCAGAGGTGCAATAATATGCAAACAATTTTATCTAATACTATGACATAGTATGATTCTGTGCATTTATTTAACAAGCAAATAAAACTGCAGCTTCAGATAAATGATTTGTAAAGATTATTAAAACACATAAAAACATTTTAAAACTTCCATAAATGCTGGGTTAATACTGAATTAAAATTATTATTCAAGGGCCTGAAAAATATCTTCAAAACATATGGCTTCACTCTAAACAAAAAACAGATAAAAATTATGGAAATGAATATCACCAGTTATTAATCTGCAGTCTGAAAGTATTTAAGTCCATGTGTCAGAAAATGAGGACATGAAATATTACACTTATTTAAGAAATATGTAATTCAATTAACAGTACATACCTTTCACATACACCCTGCCATCAGAGTTTGTAAAAAAACATCGTGGAAAACAGAATTCAGGCACCACAGCAAACTATAACCAAGTCAGAACAGGATACTTCCCATACTACCACTGCCTTCTGTTGAAAACATCCACTAACAGACTGAAAATCGTGGTTCTTGATCTACATATCTTTAGTTCTCGATGTTCATCCAGAACAACTCTGCACAGCCACAATTTATTTTATGGCCTATCCTGCTGTAATACAAGTGACTAGGCTACAGGCTGGCTAGCTGAGAAAGCTTGATTAGATTCCCAGCAGGGACAAGAGATTTTTATCTTCACAAAAGCATTCAGACTGGCTCTGGAGCTCACCTAGCCTTCTATACAAGATGTCCAATGCAATCTTGGACCAGAAGTACAGTAGCAGTGCACCAAGAACAACTGTATTGCTATTATTAGTGGTGCTCATAAATCAGCTCTATACTGCTGGTGTTGGCAGGTGGTTTTCATGTCACATGCTGTAGATGTCACTGGAATCTAATGCTACAACACATTATTTTGGTCCTACAAAAACAGTATAATGTGTAGAAAATAACCAGCAGTGATGCCTGGCCTACTGCTTAAAAACTACAGCAGTTAAAAAGAACAAAGAGGGCAGTTGGATTCCTGTAAAGGCAACATACAGTGTATTTCTTTTTGAGGGCAGTGTACTTCATGTAATGGCTATAGGAAGGAATTTATTTCAGATATTTATGGCATTACAAATATACACAATTTTAAAGTAAGCCAAAATACTTGTTAAGGAATTTGTCTTTAACATTTTAGAATCATCTTACATGAAACTGAGCCCACAGCAGCTCAATAAACTGACATACTCACAAAATTATGTGGGCAGAACTTGCAAACTTACAAAGTGAGAAGGGGGCATTATATATCGAACCCTTCCAATGGTACTAATAGTCCATTAAAACTTACGTTCACACTATAGCATGCCATGATGGCATTAAGAGTGAGCAGAGGTACTGTGCCACTGTATCTTTAACTTCGGTACAAGATGGCTGTGGGTGGTCAACACCATACCCCAGCTGTTTTAACCCTGGGAAAGGCCCAGTACCCACTGTACAGGAGGCTAGGTGGGCCAATGGCCCGATCTGCAGAAAATCTCACCCCACCAGGGTTCAAACCCTGAACTGTCCAACCTGTAGAGAGTCACTATACTGACCACACTATTAACGGTCCAGTACCTACCCTTTACCTGAACCACGTAGCTGCCATAACAAAATATCTGTGTGTGTTGTTTCAAAACGGTGGTCCCCTGTCATGTGATTCCATGTTTTTTTATGGATAGGTACCAATGTTTAGCAAAAGTGCTGCCTCCATCTTCTACCTGGAAGAGAGATGCAGCAGGTTTCTTTGACACAGTGATGACTACCCATGATATTACATGACATCACAACCCTGAAGACCTACTGCCAGAAAAACACCAAATTTCACGTATGTCAATATGTTTACAGGTTCTGGTACATTATTTTCCTTTATCAAATTCAGCTATATTAATTCCTATATTATCATACATTTGCTTTTAAATATAGATTATGATCTTCCGAAATCTCTACCACAAACAATTCTTATTTGGTACATTACAGCCATATTCCTTAAATAGGAACAGATTTAATTTTATGGGATGGATTAATTATTCTAAGAATACTTATTTGAAGAAATGTTACTGAATATACAATCAGTTAACACACAACACAGTAAACATACAAATCACAATTTACAGTCATGAGTAATGAATAATCACAAAAAATTTAAAGGTTCATAATTAATTTAAAAAATCATTAAATAATTCAGATATCAAAATATAAGTAAAAGCATCCCCAAATGATGTGAATTCCATTCAAATCTTTTAATGTAATTTTTACTAAACACTAGAAAATAATTAAATATGTCTTTAAAACACGATAGCAGTGAACAGCAATCACGGATGGTTTTCAGCTAAGTGAATTACATATTTTTTAATTGAAATTAAAAGCAGTGAAACAAAAGGAGTAGAAAAATTTTTGAGATTTATGACCACTCTTGAGAATACACATATTGTACGAGTCTGAGAGGCTTGTACAGTGAAAGAATTGTTAACAAGGTGAACATCAAAGTAACTATCTTACCTTAATGTACGAGGTTTTAATCCCAACTTGTGTTCTTACAAAACACACAGAAATTTGTTCTGTAACAAAACTTTCATCATAAAAAACTGTAACTACAAACATATGGCTTTGTGGGATTGCATCTGATTATTTGCAGGCCACATCCACATCGTGATCCACTCTCAGACAAAAAAATCTGTTACTCTGAATCAAATATATATGCTCTTTCCTCATTTTCTACAGAGAATTTTAAGGCAGATCTCCATTATTTCTTTCCAAATCCTTCTTACTGAACACTGAAGATCGTCCTCACATCACACTGAATGCCATATAATCTCTGCAGTTCAAAGATTCACAGACTGGGATCAACAAATGTTAGATCACTTCCCCATTACAAGAAAATTATGTTAACCACACATTATTCCAAAGGACAAACAGTGCCCACATACACACCAATTCAAATCTTCTGAACTAGACTAAATACTAAGGTATGAAGAGCAGTGTCCCTCCTATCACAAAGATGTATACAGTATATCATTGTTAAAATTTGCTGTCTGGCATCTGCAGATATAATCAAAGACAGCAGGACAGAATATAAATGAACAAATTCAAAGATCCTTTCTGAAGTTAACTTGACTGCTTTTGAGGTGACACAATGTTATGTGCCTTGAGTAAGTGAAGAGAACAATGAAAAATCTGGTACAGCAGCTAATATTCCAACTGAAATTCAATGCAGGAACCTTCTAAAAGTTAAGTTAGCTGTTTTAACACTTGAGGTGTAACTTAACTAGGCATCTATTAAATTGTCATTAAATGACCAATGAATTGCACAGTTAAATAACAAACAGCAATTAAAACACCTGTGGCAGGCACTGTAGTCAATTCAGCAAACAATAAAAAAATATGTGTTATGTCAACAGATATAAACAATGTTAACCAGAACTTGAATGTCGTTATCATGTTAACATTAATCTGTGTTGATACATATGTATGTGGAGTCACTGTCAATGAGGCAAAAGTACCCAAACACAAATGGTCTGAAGTTCGTATTTCTGAAAAAGTAGCAGAAAGAATTACAATTATTACTTTTATCAGCAATAATATAAATTTCTCAAATAATGTTCACATGTGTCATTGATATAATTAATTTCATAACATTATAAGTTACTAAAAGATTTGCTGGTGTAGAGAAAGAAGTGATAAACACATCTCATGTCACAACAATGTTACTGACAAACTGATTAGTGACATGATATATGTGGTATTCTAATTTTAATTGAGAAGTTTAAATTGGTTGAAACTAACTTCTCTCTTACTTTTCCAGCAACAAGGATATGCATAACAAGAACATTCTGGTTGACAGAGAACAGGGAGAATATAAATTTAACACAAAGTATATTGTGTTTCTCTGCTTTGTGAACAAATGAAACATGGCAATGACTAAATTACATGGTTAAGTTCAATGAGTGGAGGGAAAATTAAAAAGGCTAAGTACTCATGCCGCTTCACAAAAGTGTAGCCAATAAATATTTACAAACACCAGTTCTAAGCATTACAGACAACACAAAAAACCTCACACAAAATGCAAAAAAAAAGGAGATTAAGGAATATACCCAAATGAAATACGATTTTGAAAAGACACTGTAGGTTTCTACATTCTTCAACCCATTGACAAATATCATCTTGACAAAACGATCAGGTACTCTGCAGTTCATCGCACCCCTAAATGTTAACTTTTGCCAGCCATACCATACATTGCTATGGCCTAGCTGGCTGACTGCTGCATCTTTTAAAGAGTCTACCACCACTTCCAGTTAAATACTGCTGCCAGCCCCGCAGTGCTGCGAGATTTAAAATCCCTCATTCCAGGACAATGAAAGTTAATGTAATTATTTTCATCATGTAATTAGGCCACCTATCAGCACTAAATGCTTCACCAGTATTCGTTCACAAACATCTGACTTGGGATGACGTCAAAGGATATGCTTACAACTGGAAGACAGAATCTATTCTTTCAAATAATGTAACTTATGTCTTTAAAACCAATGACAGTGAAGTGCAGTTCTCCAAACTGTACATGAATTTGACATTCAGAGGACCGTGCATCGTGATATATTCTTATAATGAAAGCCAACGAGAAGCACTATTTCTCAGATTTATTTGATAAAGTACTCTACATGTCTGAAACATGATGAGTACTTTATCAAATAAATTTGAGAACTAGTGCATCTCGTTGGCTTTCATTATAAGAATATGTCACATGAATACAGTGAACTCTGTTAAAGATACAACAAGATTTTAACTGATGAGAAATAGGTGTTGGGCATGTGAACACATTAAAGATAAAAGTTCATTTTGGTGCTTAGAGCATAAAAATCCATTCTGATTTCCACATTCTGTGTTTGGCATTTGTTAAGATCTACAAGTCCGTGACACTCCTGCTGGATACTGCCCAGATCGTACATATGTCTGATACATTTTAGCAACTTAACATGCTCCTCTGTTCAGGTGTAATGTATCACAGCATTTTATTTTATTTTATTTATACACTGTGGCAATGAGAGGGATCAAATTTGTGGCCTAGTTCTTCATGCTGTATATTACTATTATCACATTTGCTGCCAATCATGTGGCAAGTTAAGTAGATTCAATAATAAATCTGTAAAATTGTCTGTCCAACATAATTATGTTTATTATTACATCATTAGAAGGATACCACAATTAGTAAGTGCAGAGTTGAGAGGCAAGCTTTATACAAATATGAACGGCTTAAAAGTATTATGGTAAAAATGATACAAGACTTTCTTGTATTCAACTTTTGACATGGACTGTACACTGTGGGGAGTGGACAGTTTGTAATCTTCAAATTCCAAAAGTTTTACTTTAGGTACAAGTAAATTTTCAGTTTGGGAGAATAAAAATTTGCACACACATCTGACACAGGTTTGAAACCAGACACTCTGAATCAGATTCTAAGTTCTCACAAAATCAGTCCATATTCTAACATGTTTCAGAAGTGACCACCATCATCATCAGGAAATTCACCCTGCAAGCTAAAACATCACATAAACATACATACACTTACATACAGACTAATCCCGACTGTGCATTTATTAAAAATCACAAGCCACCACTGCTGCTGCTGCTGCTGCTGCTGCTAATGATGATGATAATAATAATAATAATAATAATAATAAATAATAATACACCAAAACCAGTCAAAACAAATCGTGAAGGTAAGGTAAACATGTCATGGAATCAACAAGCGCAAACTGACAGAACCATTTCTAACAATAAACCAGACAGCATAATCCGTGATAATTAAAAAGCCACATGCATGTTACTAGATGTTGCAATTTCTGGAAGTAGAAAAATGATTAAGAAAGAAACTGAGAAGATTCTAAAATATACAGATCTTATAACAGAAATTCAGCGCATGTGTAATGTGAAAGCAAGGGTGATACCACTGATAACAGTGGCGACTGGAACCATTTTGAAATCACTCAGGCAATGCCTGGGCAAAATACCAGGAAAGCAGCACGAAGTCAAGGAACTAAAAAAACAGCCATACTGGGCACTGCACACATACTTCAGAAAATACTAATATAAAAGTACACAACATATTTCATGCGCAAAACAACATTACATGTAGCACAAATTGTATATACAGAACAGCTGCAACACTATATACCCTAGAAACATAGTTTGTTTCAGGTATATAATTGTAAATAACCTGCATAAAGGTGATGACAAATATAATAATAATAATAATAATAATAATAATAATAATAATAATAACTGCCTGGTTGCCATAGTGCCAAATATTCCAAGAATGTGTACACACTGGAAGACTTCCATCATTACAGTGTTTAACAACCCCAACGATGTCATGCACCTTGTATCTAGCAAGTTTTACATGATAAAGGCTGGGTTGTGGATTTTATTGTGAGCGCATGACAAGATGAACAGTTTTAACAGCGGTGTTTTAGCTTACAAAGTGAACTCCCTGATGATGGTGGTGGCAACCACTGAAACATGTCAGAATATGGACCGATAGTGCAAGAACTTTAGAATTAGTAAGTGTATGGTGCATACTGTTGGAAATATTTAGACAAATAAAGGTAAAGGTAAAGTTCACCCTAGAAAAGGCCACGAAGGCATAAAGGGGGAGTAGAGGTATAGCTCTGCTCTTTCTCTAACCTCGGCGCTAGATGGGGGTGGGTGGTCAATGCCACACCCTGCCACTTTATCCCCCAGGAAAGACCCAGTACCCATTGTAAACGAGGCTGGGTGGGTCCTAGGGCCAGTCTGGATGGGAGCGGTAAATCTTGCCCCCCACCGGGATTCGATCCCCACACCGTCCAGCCCATAGCAAGTCACTACACTGACTCAGCTATTCCGTCACACAATATTTAGACAAATACTTAATAAAATGCATGGTACAAATAACAATGTGAAATTCTGTATCAGAGCCCAGTGTCATATATTGAGACCACCAGATCCCCTAACTGTCACAATGTTGTGTCTGTATCAGACAATGTCCACCAAACCTATGTCATGCCAAACAAGTACACTCCTGAGTCACATGAGTAAAACTTATAATAGCCTAGACCTGGCTAATTTTATGGTGCATTGTATACTTTACTGCAACAATCCATTCCTTTTACTTTAAATTCTCCATGTTCTCACTTTAAGCACTCAACAATGTTACGTGCACAGAAAATTCAGCTGACTAAATCTTTATTTCCTCTTGCAGCGTAACTGATTGCACTACTGCCCCATGGCTTACAAAGAGATCAGATCAGACGAGAGTGTTTCAGGTAGTAGATAAGAAGACTGTAAATGAATCTATACTGGGCAACTGTCTGAATCATCAGCATCCTTTGGTGTCTGAGAAGTGCAACTACTCGTGGGATGTCCAGCTCCTGCAAAAAATTAACATAAATGTATTACAGTACAAAAGTCAAATACATTTTATTGCATGTTCTAGTGAAAGTGCTGTTTCTTGCTTTCATACTCCTGACACAAAAGAAACAGCACAAAATGTAACTGAGGCTTGGTATAATTTACACCCCAAGTTAACATTTTAAAAATCTACATTCTGACCATATAGTGTATCTGTATGTTCTGTATAGATCACAGAGTAGTGACTATATTAAATGTGACTGAACAGTAATGATGTCTCCATGTTTGTACCTGATTGTGGTCAAGTGTGTACAGCAGGAGATCACTGACTATTGTTACTCCAGTACGTCCCACTCCAGCTGTACAGTGCACCAACACAGGCGTGTTGCGATTATGACCAGCTGGAATTTCACTCACAGTGTGCTGCCTTACAGAGCTCAGCTCTTCCAGAAACCCTACGGCAGTCAACCGATCTATCAGTATAAACAGCTTCAGCCTGAAGATGGAACATAGTAGAACAATATGCATACAATCCTGAACTTAATACTGCTACTGCTACCAATATTGCTGGTGCACTAGTGTTGCTGCAGCAAAGATGCATCCTTCTATACTGACAGAATTTTGCTTCCTTATTGCAATCCACTAACGGATGACTGAAGAATTTTCAGAATTATGCAAAGGCCATACAACCTTAGTCTTATAGTCTCACAAAAAACCTGCAGGATGGTGGGGGGGGGGGGCAGCAGTGGGAGGGGGCTGATTACCATTTAAAACTGTTGAAGGTAAAGGATGGCATGAAGAGAAGGGAATGTAGCACGTATCTTGCTAATAAGAAATTAATATAAAATTGTTATAGGAAACTTCATACACTGGACTGGCTGCAACTAGCTCCATACTGATGCCATTTTGTGAGGAAGGTGATGAATATTCAGGCCCCATAAAAGTAAGAAATTCCCTGACCAGCTGCTTAAGAAAGTGTATGTGTTGTGGTGCCAATGCTGCTTATGACAAAAGTAAATAAGCTGGCCTTTATTTGTCACACACAGTTCCAGTAAAACAAATTCTGAAACTCCATACAAACCAGTAACTTCACTACACGCTAACAAGGGATATTAAAACCTCCTTACTGCAGAGCTATGGGCTGGGATAGTGTAGTCAGTATGGTGACTTGCAACAGGAGGACTGTCTGGGGATCGAAGCCCGGTAGCGGCAAGAATCTCCTCACTTGTCCAGAAGGGCCCTGGGGCCCACCCACCCCTATCTAGCACTCAGGTCATACTCCCATTCTAGGCCTTCATGGCCTGTTCTAGGGTAAACTTTTTTTGCTGCAGATCTGGGGGACAGATTCTAACAACACTGGTAATGAAAAAAATGCAACACTGAGTCAGCTGGCTGCATGCATAGCACAGTCCTTGGGCAATAAAGGTTAAGGGTAAGACAGTGGAAGATCCTACTACAGAGATGGATAGTGGGGTGAAGAAGAGAGTAAGACTGACAAAGTTAAACATTCTGTCACATTAAATCTGGGCCAAAAATTCCACATGGCATGTGGTTATCAGGGCACCTAACCCTCTGTGATGTGGCACCACATGCCAGAAGGATGGAGACTCCAATGGCACTATAACAAAAGCCTAAAACTTGCAAATCTGATGTTTGTTGGACCATGCATCATTGTGATAGCTGACGAATAAAAAACCAACTAGGTGTCACTTGTTACTTTTATTTTACTTCTTAGAAACTCAACACGTTTCGAGCATTAATATGCCCCCATCTTCAGGAGTTTGTGGCTATGTTGTTGAACTACCACATTGGCCATTTCATTCTTGATTTGTCGTGTGTTGGAGCTAGGGTGCGGTTCAGCTAGGGTGATATCCAGGCTGCCAGCTGAAGCACAAGAAGTGGTTTGAGAGTAATACCAACCTAGAAAGTGACCAACATTATGAGGACAGCCTTGGTCACCCCACTCTAAATACTGGAGATGCCACACTCCTCGTCCACGGTGAGATGATGTGTGGTAAAGCTGCAACTTGGTGGTGATGCAGTGACCAGTCTCTTGTGAAAACTGTCGCCACACTTGAAACTAAAAAATGAACTTACTTATATCGAGTTTATGAATGTGTGTATGTATATATGTGTGTGTGTGTGTATATATCTATATATACGAGGTCTGTTAGAAAAGTATCCGACCGTATTTTTTTATGCGAACACCTGATGGATTATAATCTAGCGCGCTTGCATGAGCCGACCTTGAACCTTAGTGCGCATGCGTGAATTTT